>OBYJ01000002.1_pt1 | contig 298589 bp, 274 predicted proteins | sample 1495481 | NCBI WGS metagenome assembly OBYJ01 (sample SAMEA2580197, study PRJEB22360) | human gut metagenome | biome: human gut; feature: human-associated habitat; material: faeces | place: Denmark | collected 2008/2010
TAAGATGATTATATCTTATTAGCCACTTCTGTTACAACTTTATTATAGCACTTCATATGGACTTCCAAACAGCCGCTTTCTGAAAACGACCTCGCCCGATTACAGGAACTCTCTGCTTCTTCCAGTGATATTGCAAATGAACTGGAAAATTATAGGGTTCGACAGGAACATGGTGTGAATGTATATGGCTTGGATGATTTTTCGGCAGAATATGTACAGGTGTTAGACGGTGAACTAAACACGGAACAGTGGAAAGCCGGAACCGGCGTGTATGTAACTCCATTGCGAATGATGGGTGATGGGTCTCTTTGCTTGTATAAACCGGGCGATCAAATTAGCGTGACACAGCTTGATGGTACAAATAAAGTGTATGATGTGCTGGCTGTGGTAAGTATTCCAAGCGCATTACAAACTCCTTTGCAGGTAGACATGGGATTGGACTATATTTTCCCAACCAATGAACTTTTGGGAAATATGGTATCCGCTGACCAGCCGGCCATGAAAACAATCTTCAATGTGGATGAAGAACACCAGCTTGCCACAGAAAACTGGCTGAAAAATTACACTACGAATACGGACACTGCTTTGGATTATCTTTCAAAAGTGACCCTACGGCAGACCTTTGACGGGATGATCAATATGTACCGTCTTGTGGGCGGTGCTCTTTGTGCGATATTGGCTCTGATCGGTATACTGAACTTTATTAACTCCATAACAACGTCTATCTTGTCTCGGTACAGAGAAATTGCAATGCTGCAATCGGTAGGTATGACAGGACGGCAGGTTAAGCAAATGTTGATATATGAAGGGATTGGTTATTCTATCTTGGGCCTTTTAGGTTCTCTGATACTTTCCGTTATAGCAAGTCTAACGGTGGTTCGGATGATGGGTGCAGAATTAACCTATTTTACATGGCATTTTACTCTGCTTCCGGTATTTCTCTGTATTATCCCTCTGATCCTCATTACAGCCATTGTTCCTTTGGTTTGCTATAACAAAATGGCACAAAAAACGGTGGTAGAGCGGCTACGCATTGCTGAATAAAATACGCAGACACGAAACGGTCATCCGAAAGGGTGGCCGTTTTCAAATGTCACAAAAATGTGAATTTTTAGCCGACAAAATGGGGCTGACGGTGACATTTCTGTGAGGTTTCTATTTTATGATGCTATAAGACAAAGAAACTCGCACACAGCGAGTATCATCAAAAGGGGGTAATATTTTGGATTATATTCTCAAAGCCGAGAATTTGACGAAGATTTACGGCCACCATAAAGCATTAGACAATTTTTCCATACACATTCCGCAGGGGGTTATCTATGGATTAGTAGGAAAAAATGGTGCTGGCAAAACAACCTTGCTTCGGATAATTTGCGGACTGCAAAAAGCTACTTTCGGGGATTATTCCCTATATGGAATTAGCAGCCGAAAACACGAAATCCTGAACGCAAGAAAAGAAATGGGGGCCGTGATTGAAACACCGGCTATCTATCTGGATATGTCGGCCACCGGAAACTTAAAGGAACAGTATCGTGTGTTGGGACTACGATCATTCGATACCATTCCTCAACTTCTGAAGATGGTGGGCTTGGAGGGTACCGGCAGGAAAAAGGCAAAGAAATTTAGCTTAGGTATGAGGCAGCGATTAGGAATTGCGATTGCTCTTGTGGGAAATCCAAGGTTTTTGGTGTTAGACGAGCCAATCAACGGACTCGACCCGCAGGGCATCATTGAAATGCGGCAGCTTCTTTTGAACCTCAATCAGCAGTATGGTATTACCATTTTGGTATCCAGCCACATTCTCGATGAGCTGTCCCGTCTTGCAACGCATTACGGCTTTATCGACAACGGAAAGATGATTAAAGAAATCAGTGCGGATGATTTGGAAAACTCGTTCCGCAAGTCTATCCGAATTGAAGTAACAGATGGCAAAGCGTTGGCCGCCGTTTTGAAGCAGACAGGCCAACCTTACAAAATGCCTGCTCCCAATGTGGCAGAGATTTATCACAGATTAAATATTTCCCAGTTTACATCTGCCCTGGAGAAGTACCATTGTGATCTGCTGTCCATTCAGGAACAGGAAGAAAATCTGGAAAGCTACTATGTTGATTTAATCGGAGGTGTTAGCCATGAGTAGACTGTTGGTATCAACATTTATTCGTATGCTGAAAAAAGTTATATTTTGGTTTTTTGTGCTTTGTATGTTTGCATACGGAGTGTATACTGCATTAAATATAGCTTCGGAGGCTCGTATAGAATTTGTGCTAGATAGATGCCTTTTTGAGTGCTTACCACTGATGGGGCTTATATCTGCAATCTTTACGAGCCTGTTTATTGGTTCCGAGTACAGCGATGGTACAATTCGCAATAAGATAATAGTCGGCCATTCTCGAATACGGATTTACTTAGCAAATCTTATTGTGTGTGCGATTGCCAGTGTATTGATTTCGCTGTCCTATATCGTTGGAGTTTTTGTAATAGGAAACATGAATGGCGGTGAACTGATAACAGAAACAGCTACAATTTTTCTGTGCATGATAAGCAGTCTTATGATTTCTATAACCTTCGCCAGCATTATGACGCTACTTGCTATCCTGAATACAAATAAGGCAGGCAATGTAGTTGTGAGTATGATACTGGCTTTGGTTCTACTGGTATCCGGTTCTTTTATCCATCAGAAACTTGGAGAACCAAAACTATACGATAACTATGTGACTGTCAATGAAATGGGTATCCCTACACAAGTTGAACAGCTTCCGAACCCTCAATACATTGAAGGTACACCACGGATTGTTCTTGAAGTTCTTAGCGATCTGCTACCCTCTGGACAGGCCATCCAACTTGCAGATGCGTTTGACACAGAGGGAATGACGGATGAAAGCATAGCAAAGGCCCCTTACAGATGGATGGGATATTCTCTGTTGGTGACATTTCTAACTTCTGTTTTGGGAATTGCCCTGTTTCAGAAAAAAGAAATTCGATGAAGAAAAGGCAATAAATTTTCAAATCTCACAGGTTAGTGAGATTTCAACCCATTATTTTGTCGAAACAGAGAATGTCAGTGACATTTCTGTGAGAATTGCTTGTTAAGATAAGCGAAAAAGAAACAACCTGCCGGACGACGGCAAAAGAAAAAAGCCGTCGTAGAGCAGACAATTTGACACGCTCATTTAAAACGGCGGCTTTGATTTTCAGAGCCGCCGTTTCTTTGCGTTTACACAAACCTATGACGACTTGCAGGGACACGGTAGCCGATTGGAGGTTATTTTGTCGTGTCTCGTTTGCTTTTTCAAAGCTCACATGATCTACATCAGTTAAAAAAAGCATTACTCCTCCTCTGGGCAAGTATACCATTGCATCGGCACTATCGTTCCATGTAATTCAGTATAATAGTGGCTGTTCTTGGCGCGCCAGTTTTCCATCGCGGAAATCTGGCGTTTTTTGTTTCCAATTTTTAGAAAATACTCGGACAATATGTCGATGTCGTGCCCCGCCTACTGATCTGAATTCAAAAAAATTCAGATTGGAGGAAAGGACATGGAAGGCAGACAGCCCAAAAGAAGAAAAGATAAATACAACCCATATGAAATCTATGAGAAGGACGGAAAATATTATGTTTCATTTCGCAATGGTGAAAAAGAGTACAAGGATTTGGAAATAGGAAAGAATGTATATGAGGCTTTTAATACGTTTGAATTGCAGGACGTGTCGCATATGAATGTTGTGGACAGGCATTTGGAACAGTCAGAAATCTGGGATTCCAGTTTATATGAACGGGTATTTCAGAAAGAGGAAGGTGTAGAGGATACTGTTCTGAATAAACTGGAAGCGGAACGTTTACATAGTGCAATTCAGCAGTTGTCGGAAATTCAGAGAAGACGATTGATGAAGTATTATTTTGAAGATAAGAATTATGAGCAGATTGCACAGGAAGAAGGCTGCTCTTTTCAGATGGTAGCAAAGTCTGTAAAAGCAGCAATCAGAAATTTGAAAAAGATTTTGAGATAGTGGGTTGAAAAATAGCGTTTAAGTGAGGAAACAGGTGGAAAGAGAAATATTTTGATCCACCTGTTTCTTCTTTTGTCACGAAAAGACTGGGGAGCGGGAAGAACCTTGACAAATTCATATACATTCATCAGGCACATTCCTGTTGTTATCGTGATGAGCGTAAGCCACATTAACAAATACGCCATAACACAGGCTGGGTAAAGACAGCGAAATCCCACCCGTATACTTCCTTTTGGTTTCAGTTTGTATTACCCGGACTGTTGAGCGAAAAATATCTGGTTATAACTGTCAGATTGCTTCTGGCAGGGCGATGACAGACAACAGGCATAATGATACTCCTGTCCGGTCATAAAGTCGTGTATACAAAATATTTCTTTGATGCCGCAACAAGTGAGGGCAGCTTCAGGAGATCCCTGGAGAGGAAAACTCCCAATCCCATATATTTATTTTAGATAAAATCCTGTGGAGCTGATTAGCAGTCAGCCGTCTGATGATTTCCCAATTACAAGTCGGGGCGTCGGGGACAAATAGGCTTGTATTTTACATATTTAGGGATAACAACAGTTAGAAAGACGAGAGGAGATATAGCAAAGATGGAAGATAGGAACGTCAAGCGTGGGGATATTTATCACGCCGACCTTGATCCTGTATTTGGAAGTGAGCAGGGCGGTTATCGTCCGGTGCTGGTGATTCAGAATAATATAGGAAATCAATACAGTCCGACAGTGATCGTGGCAGCAATTACAAGTAAAGAAAAAATGAAACTGCCGACACACATTGCAGTCCCGGAAATGGAAGGTTTGGAAAAGGATTCTGTAGTGCTGTTGGAGCAGCTTAGAACTTTAGATAAAAGACGGTTGGAAAATTATGTGTGTACCTTAGATTGTACTGAAATGGAGAAAATCAATAAAGCAATCCGAAGAAGTACCGGGATACCGAAGATAATTGAAAAACCGTTAGTCGTGAGCTTGTGCAGAGTATGTGCAGGCAATTTTTATGAGGTGCCGGGACGTTATATCCGGCGGGTGAATCCGGAGCAGCGATATAAGGAATTATGTATGTTCTGCAATGTCCGGAATGGGTACGACTATTATATAGGAAGAAAGAACAAGTAACACGTAAAAGTCAAGTGTGCGATTTGAAAATTCGCACATTGGACGATGTAGACGAAAATGGATATCTTAGTGGTGTACCGTTTTTAGATGTTACACAGCTAAAAACTACCGGTAGTAAAGCGCAAAGATTAGGACGAGGAGGATAACGTCATGGCAATGATAGAGAATGAAATGGAAAAGAAAGTATATAAAGTAGAAGATGTTCAAAATTTGCTTGGGCTGGGACGCTCCAAGGCATATGAATTTATAGAAAATGTTTATTATGACAGAAAACCATTCCGGGTGTTGAAGATTGGCAGATCTTATCGTATCCCATGCAATTCTTTTGATAAGTGGCTGAATGGAGACGAGGAGAGAGAAAGAGTGAGAGCAGAATGAAACAGAAAGAAACGCAGCAAGAGACAATGTCAAAGGAAAAGAGAGTTGTCTTTTTTGAAGGAAAATCATGGTATCACAGAACCAAAGAGCTGCAGGACGATCTGACGACAAAATATGGGAAAAAAGGTGGCTTTGAAACGTCGGAAGAAGCAGAGAAAAGTTACTGGGAATATGAAAAAAGATACCAGAAGAAGCAGAGAGATCTCCAGATTGCAAAAATGCAAAAGACAGATGTGATGCTTGGGGATTATCTGGAATACTGGTTTGAAAATATTTTCAGTCCGAGAATTGAGACAACCACGAGAATGGTTGGAGCATATACCTTATATAATCTGATTCTTCCGAGTATGGAAGCGGATATCAAATTAAGGTATGTTTCAGTAGAGTATTTAGATGCTCTACTGGAACGTGTCGCGAAAATCTGTCCTTCAGCGGGAAATAAAGGGCGGGAGCTTTTGAGTATCGCCATGAAAGATGCAGCAAGAGATAAGTTCATAAGCTATAATCCAATGCCTGAGACAAAGCCATATCCGAGAGCAAAACCAAAGGTAAGGGTATTAGGCAAAGAAAAATTGAAGGTTTTTCTTGAAGCTGCGAGCAAGAATCCTTGGTATCTGGAAATTTTACTGGGACTGTTTTGTGGATTACGAAAAGGAGAAATCCTTGGATTGAAGTTTCAGGATTTTGATTTTGAAAAACAGACCGTCAGAATTAGCAGACAGCTTGTTGGAAACCTGAAACTGAAAGAAAAAGAATTTACGGTTACGGAATATGCTGTTATTGAAAGGAATCCAAAGACTGAGAACAGCTACCGGATATTGAGAGTGCCAAAAGTGGTGATGCGGGAAGTAAAACGCAGACAGCAGTTGATTGAATTGCGAAAAACTGATCTGGGCATAGAATACAAGAATTTTGATTATGTATGTTGTCAGGAAAATGGCGAACCCCGATCATTAACGGCAATGAATCAGGCACTTACGAAAATCTGTAACAGAAATGGATTGCCAAATATCACCGTACATGGACTCAGACATATGTTTGCGACCATTTTAATTGAGCTTGGAGTTCCATTGTTTAAAATATCTGGTCTGCTAGGTCATAGTTCCGTTCATACGACTTACGAATATTATTGTGAGATTATGGACGAGCAGGATAAGATTATTGCGTTTGTAAATAATACGTTTGTACCACAACAAAACGGAACGGAGGGATAGCCATGCATAAGACCTTTGATTTTAAGAAATATGTAGAATATAAGGTCTATTCGGTGACAACAATCAAAAATGGGTATGGATTTCGTGTGTTGCTGACGTTTGCAGACGAAAGTACAAAGACACAGCAACATGCGGGATTCACAACCAAAAGAGAAGCTAATGCATTTCGTGATGAAGTAATCGGACAGCTACATACTGGAACCTATATTGTGTATGGAAAAATCCGGGTAGAGGAGTTTATGATCTTCTGGTTGGAAGATATTATGCGTCCCCGAATAACAGACGACACATATACAACTTACAAAAGTGCCATTAGGAATTATATTGTTCCACAGCTTGGAAAAATGTATATGTCTACACTGAATCAGGGTTATATCAGAAAATTATATAATACAGTTGCAGAAAAGTACGAATCAGTTGCGAAAAATGTCAGGACGATCATGAAAACATCATTGGAGTATGCATTTAACAAAAATGTATTGGCAACTAATCCTGCGAAGGGAATCAATTTACCGAAGAAAATAAAAAAGACAGAGTATCGTGTTCTGAAAATCGACGAAAAGAAAACATTGACACTTCCGCAGGTGCTACAGTTGATTGAGGAAAGTAAAGAAACACCGATTCATATGCAGATTTTATTTGCTGTATTGATGGGGCTCAGAAGAAGTGAAATCAACGGTTTGAAATACAGTGATGTCGATTACATTCACAGGACGTTGAGAGTAGAGCGTCAGTTGGGAAAGAAGCCAAACAGTAAAGCAGAAGACTGTGCACCTAAGATGCTGACAAAGCAGGAAATTAAAACAAAAACACCTGCTGGTGTGCGTGAACTTCCAATACCGGATTATGTATTTGAAGCAATTCTGGAAGAACGGAAAACTTATGAGAAGAACCGCAGACGCAGACCAAAAGAGTTCCGGGACTGGAATTATATTTGTTGTTCTACATATGGGAATCCAAGGAGTAAAGGCTTTCATCAGAAATACTATAAAGACTTGTTGAAATCCTTGGATTTGCCTGATATTCATTTTCACCAGTTGAGAAATACCTATGCAACTATTTTGCTGAAGAATAGCTTTAATTCAAAAGGTGTTTCGCATTTATTGGGACATGTCAAGGAAATCATATCAGTAGATGTCTATGGAGATACGCAGGAAATCATAGAAGACTGTCTGGATATATTGGAACCATTTATTGAAGAAGTTATTCCAAAAGAGCGGAAAGATCAGTATTATGATTATTCAGAAGTGATTGAAATAGACTTAATCCTGGAGGAATATTTCAACGTAGCATGATAAAAATAGAATAGTAGTGATAGAAAAAAGTATAAATAAGAATCGAACATTTGTACTTTTTTCTTGCGTTAATCTATATACTTTCAAAAATTTATTTGATATAATAGGGACTGTTATAAGAACAAACAGTAAAAATATGACAGGACCGGAGGTTAGTATTTTCAGGTATTTCCGAGTGCTGTTTTATCCGCAAATATTAGTTTTGTGACTTTTATTCGTAACGAGGTGAGAAACACATCTATTCACTATAAAAATGAGCTTTTCGTTACGAATCTGGATACGAATTTTTGGCTGATATTGGTCATAGTAAAAGTCACAAATGGAGGGATTTACCATGAATGAGTTCAAATTGAAAGCCCCATACGAGCCAACCGGAGACCAGCCACAGGCGATTGCAGAGCTTGTGAAAGGGTTCAAGGAAGGCAATCAATGCCAGACTTTACTAGGGGTTACGGGTTCTGGAAAAACTTTTACGATGGCAAATGTGATTCAGCAATTACAGAAGCCGACGCTTGTCATCGCTCATAATAAAACACTTGCAGCTCAGTTGTACGGAGAGTTTAAGGAGATGTTCCCTGAGAACGCAGTGGAATATTTTGTCTCCTACTACGACTACTATCAGCCCGAAGCCTACGTCCCATCCTCGGATACCTACATCGCCAAGGATTCAGCAATCAATGATGAGATTGATAAGCTACGGTTATCTGCTACGATGGCACTGGCAGAGCGCAGAGATGTGATCATTGTGGCGAGTGTTTCCTGTATCTATGGACTGGGAAGTCCGGTAGACTATCAGAACATGGTGATTTCTCTGCGTCCGGGGATGATCAAGGACAGAGATGAAGTTGTAGCAAAGCTGATTGAGATTCAGTATGACAGAAACGACATGGACTTTCATCGTGGAACATTCCGGGTTCGGGGAGATGTTTTGGAAGTGATTCCGGCATATGAGTCAGACGTTGCGATCCGAATTGAATTTTTTGGTGATGAAGTGGATAGAATCACAGAGGTGGACATTCTTACAGGAGAGATCAAAGACGAGTTAAAGCATGTAGCGATTTTCCCGGCATCTCATTATGTGGTGGATAAAGAGAATATCAACCGCGCCGTCAAGGCGATTGAAGAAGAGCTGGAAGAGCGCGTCAAAGAATTTAAAAGACAGGATAAGCTGTTAGAAGCGCAGCGGATTGCTGAGCGGACAAATTTTGATATTGAGATGATGAAAGAGACAGGATTTTGCTCTGGGATTGAAAACTATTCCCGTCATCTGGCAGGATTGGCGCCCGGACAGGCTCCATATACACTGATTGATTATTTCCCGGATGATTTTGTAATTATGATCGATGAGTCTCATAAGACGATTCCGCAGATTGGAGGAATGTATTCCGGGGATCAGTCGAGAAAGTCGACGTTGGTGGATTATGGATTCCGTCTTCCTTCTGCGAAAGACAACCGCCCGTTGAATTTTGAAGAGTTTGAAAGTAAGATCAATCAGGTATTGTTTGTGTCAGCAACCCCGGGAGTTTATGAAGAGGAGCATGAGCTTCTGCGGGCAGAGCAGGTGATTCGTCCGACAGGGCTTTTAGATCCGGAAGTAGAAGTGCGTCCGGTAGAAGGTCAGATTGATGATCTGATCGGTGAGATCAATCAGGAAATTTCCAGGAAAAATAAAGTGCTGGTTACAACTCTGACAAAACGGATGGCAGAGGATCTGACAGATTATATGCGGGAAATCGGGATTCGCGTAAAATATTTGCATTCCGATGTGGATACATTAGAACGGACGGAGATCATCCGTGATATGCGTCTGGATGTGTTTGATGTACTCGTGGGAATTAATCTTTTGAGAGAAGGTCTGGATATTCCGGAGATTACGCTGGTGGCAATTCTGGACGCAGATAAAGAAGGATTTTTACGTTCCGAGACTTCTCTGATTCAGACGATCGGGCGTGCGGCACGAAATTCGGAAGGTCACGTGATCATGTACGCAGACAAACTGACAGACTCGATGCGTCTGGCAATTGATGAGACGGAAAGACGACGCAAGATTCAGATGGCATACAATGAAGAACATGGCATTACGCCAAAGACCATTCAGAAGGCGGTCCGCGATCAGATCAGTATTTCCAAAAAAGTAGCAGCAGAAGAACTGAAGCTGGAGAAAGATCCAGAGTCTATGAGCAGGAAAGAACTGGAGAAGTTGATCGGAGAAGTTACGAAGCGAATGAAGAAAGCGGCAGCAGAGCTGGATTTCGAATCAGCGGCAGAATTAAGAGATAAATTGATTGAGCTGAAACAGATATTGAATGAGATCGAATAATTATGATATAAATGGGAAAGGAATTTTACATGGGAAAAAAGATGGACGCCAGACAGTATATCAGAATACGCGGCGCGAATGAGAATAATTTGAAAAATATAGATGTTGACATCCCCAGAAATGAACTGGTAGTGCTGACAGGACTGAGTGGTTCGGGAAAATCATCCCTGGCTTTTGATACAATTTATGCCGAGGGGCAGAGAAGATATATGGAATCGCTTTCTTCCTATGCAAGGCAGTTTCTTGGTCAGATGGAGAAACCGGATGTGGAAAGTATAGAAGGGCTTTCTCCGGCGATTTCTATTGATCAGAAATCGACCAATCACAATCCTCGCTCTACCGTGGGTACAGTGACAGAGATCTATGATTATTTCCGACTGCTCTATGCGAGAATCGGGATTCCACATTGTCCGAAATGCGGAAAAGAGATTAAAAAGCAGACGGTGGATCAGATGGTAGATCAGGTGATGGCACTTCCGGAAGGTACAAAGATCCAGTTGCTTGCTCCTGTCGTAAGAGGCAGGAAAGGAACCCATGCAAAGCTGTTTGAACGGGCAAAGAAGTCAGGATATGTGCGTGTTCGTGTAGACGGGAATCTGTATGAATTGTCAGAGGATATCGCACTGGATAAAAATATCAAACATAATATTGAGATTATTGTAGACCGTCTTGTTGTGAAACCGGGAATTGAAAAACGAATGACAGATTCCGTGGAAAGTGTACTTTCACTTGCGGAAGGGCTTCTGATCGTAGATATCATCGGCGGAGAACCGATGAATTTCAGTCAGAGTTTTTCCTGCCCGGACTGTGGAATTAGTATTGAAGAAATTGAGCCGAGAAGTTTCTCGTTCAACAATCCGTTTGGTGCCTGCCCGACTTGTTTTGGGCTGGGATACAAGATGGAATTTGATGAGGATTTGATGATACCGGATCCGACACTCAGCATTCAGCAGGGAGCAATCGCAGTGATGGGCTGGCAGTCCTGTACAGAAAAATCAAGCTTTACACGTGCAATTTTAGATGCGTTGTGTGAAGAATACCATTTTGATCTGGAGACGCCGTTTCAGGACTATCCGAAAGAGATTCACGATGTTTTGATTTACGGAACAAACGGGAAATCTGTGAAAGTACATTACAAAGGACAGCGTGGAGAAGGTGTTTATGATGTGGTCTTTGAAGGACTGATCAAAAATGTGGAGCGCCGCTATCGCGAAACGGGGTCTGAGACAATGAAGGCAGAGTATGAGACTTTTATGCGGATTACTCCATGTTCCGAATGTAAAGGTCAGAGATTGAAAAAAGGTTCTCTTGCGGTAACTGTGGGAGAGAAAAATATTGCAGAACTCACAGCATTTTCAATCGATAAGCTGCAGAAATTTTTACAGGGGCTGGAACTGACAGAGACGCAGCTGCTGATCGGAGAACAGATCTTAAAAGAAATCAAAGCGCGGATTCAGTTTTTGCTGGATGTAGGACTGGACTATCTGACGCTTGCCAGAGCGACAGGGACACTGTCCGGCGGGGAAGCGCAGAGAATCCGGCTGGCAACTCAGATTGGTTCCGGACTTGTTGGTGTGGCCTATATTCTGGATGAACCGAGTATCGGATTGCATCAGCGGGACAACGACAAGTTACTTGCCACATTGAAGCATCTCCGCGATTTGGGAAATTCTCTGATTGTAGTGGAGCATGACGAAGATACGATGCTGGCGGCTGACTGCATTGTGGATATCGGTCCGGGAGCTGGAGAGCATGGTGGACAGGTTGTTGCAGTGGGAACGGCTCAAGAGTTGATGGCAAACGAAAAATCAGTGACCGGAGCGTATCTGAGCGGACGCCTCAAGATCCCGGTTCCGGAAAAAAGAGAGAAACCGACCGGATATTTGAAAGTAGTAGGCGCAAAAGAAAATAACCTGAAAAATATCAATGTCAAGTTTCCGTTGGGAATCATGACATGTGTGACAGGAGTGTCCGGTTCCGGAAAAAGTTCTCTTGTCAATGAGATTTTATACAAAACACTTGCCAAAAAACTGAACCATGCAAGAACAATTCCGGGAAGGCATACGAGAATTGAAGGGCTGGAGCAGGTAGATAAAGTGATCGACATTGATCAGTCTCCGATTGGAAGAACACCGCGTTCCAATCCGGCAACATATACGGGGGTATTTGATTTGATTCGTGATTTGTTCGCAGCAACACCGGATGCAAAAGCGAGAGGCTATAAAAAAGGAAGATTTAGCTTCAATGTGAAGGGCGGACGCTGTGAGGCCTGCAGCGGAGATGGAATCATTAAGATTGAGATGCATTTCCTGCCGGATGTATACGTACCGTGTGAAGTGTGTGGAGGAAAACGCTATAACAGAGAAACTCTGGAAGTGAAATATAAAGGAAAGACAATTTATGATGTATTGAACATGACGGTGGAAGAGGCGTTGGAATTTTTTGAACATGTTCCGAGTATCCGGAGAAAAATGGAAACACTCAATGATGTTGGTCTGTCTTATATCCGACTGGGACAGCCATCTACGACATTATCCGGAGGAGAAGCCCAGAGAATCAAACTGGCAACAGAGTTAAGCCGCAGAAGTACAGGAAAGACGGTATATATTCTGGATGAGCCTACAACAGGACTACATTTTGCAGATGTGCATAAGCTGACAGAGATTTTGCGACGTTTATCAGGTGACGGCAATACGGTGATCGTGATTGAACATAATCTGGATGTGATCAAAACAGCAGATTATATTATCGATATTGGTCCGGAAGGCGGAGATAAAGGTGGTACAGTCGTAGCGAGCGGGACACCGGAAGAAATTGCAGCAAATGAGAAATCGTATACAGGCAAATATATTGCCGCAATTCTGAATAAAAAATAAAAATGTGCAAAAGGGGTTTCCAAGTGAAATAAATTTTATTATACTTAACTATGCGAGTATCTGAAGCCGAAGAGAAGACAGATTATAAATGAACTGAGAAATACAAAAGAGGGGAAAAAGAATTTGTAAGGCTGGAGGAGAAAAGATGGCTGTAGATATCGGAATAGATTTGGGAACCGCAAGTGTTCTTGTATACGTGAAAGGAAAAGGGGTTGTTTTAAAAGAACCATCTGTAGTAGCGTTTGACAGAGATACGAATGTAATAAGAGCGATCGGAGAGGAAGCACGGCTGATGTTAGGCAGAACACCGGGCAATATTGTAGCAGTACGTCCTCTCAGGCAGGGTGTGATCTCAGATTATACAGTAACTGAAAAGATGATTCAGTACTTTGTAAGAAAAGCAATCGGAAAAAGAACGTTTAAGAAGCCAAGAATCAGCATTTGTGTACCGAGCGGTGTGACAGAAGTAGAAAAAAGAGCTGTAGAAGAAGCTGCGTTTGCGGCAGGAGCAAGAGAAGTACATCTCATTGAAGAGCCGGTGGCAGCAGCAATCGGAGCAGGAATAGATATCGGAAAGCCATGTGGTAATATGATCGTGGATATTGGAGGCGGAACTGCAGATATTGCTGTAATTTCGCTGGGTGGCGCGGTCGTGCATACCTCGATTAAAATTGCCGGGGATGATTTTGATGAAGCAATTGTACGGTATATGCGGAAAAAGCATAACCTTCTGATCGGGGAGCGGACTGCTGAAGATATTAAGATCAAAGTCGGCACGACATATCCTCTGATTGAGGAAGAGAGTATGGAGGTCAGAGGGAGGAATCTGGTGACAGGGCTTCCAAAGACGGTAACAGTGACTTCCTCGGAGACAGAAGAAGCACTTCGCGAGACATCAGGGAAGATTGTGGAAGCGGTTGTTTCGGTATTGGAACAGACTCCGCCGGAGCTGTCTGCCGACATTCTGGATCGGGGGATTGTTCTGACTGGCGGTGGGGCAATGCTGCGAGGTCTGGAAGAGCTGATAGAGGAAAAGACAGGTATCAATACAATGACGGCAGAAGATCCGATGAAAGTAGTAGCGATCGGAACCGGACAGTTTGTGGAATTTATGAGTGGCAGGAAGGATTTCTGAGAAGAAATCAGGATGGGACAGGCTGCTTCGGCAACAGAATGAAGATTCTGTATGTCGGGGGAGTCTGTCTTCTATTGTAGGACTGTTAAACAGAAAAAATATGCAAGAATACATGTATACAATGTTGAGGCTGCATAAAATGGGAGGAAGAAGTGGAGATTGTAACAGGATACGTGGAACATATTGTGTTTCGCAATGAAGAAAATGGATATACAGTATTTCAGCTGGAAAGTGAAGCGGGCGAAGTAACCTGTGTAGGAACCCTGAATTTTATCAGCGAAGGAGAGCGCCTGGAAATTAAGGGAGATTATGTGAATCACAATATTTACGGAAGCCAGTTGAAAATCAGTTCTTACGAGATGAAGGAACCGGAAGATCTGATCTCCATAGAGCGGTATCTTGGTTCCGGTGCGATCAAAGGAGTCGGTGCAGCTCTGGCAGGAAGAATTGTAAGGAAGTTTAAAACAGACACCTTTCGTATTATAGAAGAAGAGCCGGAACGGCTTGCAGAAGTGAATGGAATCAGCGAACGCAAAGCAAGGGAGATCGCGCTGCAGGTGGATGAGAAAAAAGGAATGCGCAAAGTGATGATTTATTTACAGAACTTTGGAATCAGTACAGCACTGGCAGCAAAAATCTATCAGAAGTATGGCAGTAAAGTGTATGAGATCCTGGAAACCAATCCTTACAAACTTGCGGATGATATCGAAGGTGTTGGGTTTAAAACTGCGGATGAGATTGCGGCAAAGATTGGAATACATACAGACTCTGATTTCCGGATCCAAAGCGGGATTTTTTATGTGCTTCAGCAGTCCATGACAGAAGGACATGTATATTTGCCGAAGAATGTTTTAGAGGTAAGGACCTCCAGGCTTCTTGGTGTTGAGATTGAAGGAATTGAAAAATATATCATGGATCTTTGCATGGAACGAAAGACAGTTATGAAAGAAATAGAAGGAGAGATCCGTATCTACCCGTCCCGCTTTTATTATATGGAACTGAATGTTGCCCGTATGCTGAATGATCTGGATATTGACTGCGCGATGCCGGAAGATATGATGGAAAAACGACTGCGAAAAGTGGAGGAGCTGGAACAGATTTCACTGGATCCAATGCAACATCAGGCGGTGATCGAATCGATCAAGCATGGACTTTTGATCCTGACAGGAGGACCCGGAACCGGAAAGACAACAACAATCAACACCATGATTCAGTTTTTTGAGAGCGAGGGGATGAGTATTCTTCTGGCAGCGCCGACAGGGCGTGCAGCAAAGCGCATGACAGAAGCGACAGGTTATGAAGCGCAGACGATTCATCGTCTGCTTGAAGTCAGCGGAAATCCAGAAGAAGAAGGAAATGTCAATGGATTTTTAAGAAATCGCGACAATCCACTGGAAACAGATGTGCTGATCATTGATGAAATGTCCATGGTAGATCTGACCTTGATGCATGCACTCCTTACAGCAGTTGTGCCCGGAACAAGATTGATTTTGGTGGGGGATGTCAATCAGCTGCCGTCGGTAGGACCGGGAAGTGTATTAAAAGATACGATTGCATCGAATAAATTTCATGTGGTTACACTGACAAAGATTTTCCGTCAGGCGGGAGAAAGTGATATCGTACTGAATGCGCATAAGATTAATGCGGGTGAGCGCGTGATCATAAATAACAAAAGTCGTGATTTCTTTTTCCTGAAGCGACAGGAGGCGGATGTGATCATAGGAGTTGTGATCACACTGATCCAGAAGAAACTTCCGAAATATGTGGATGCATCTCCGTTTGATATTCAGGTGATGACACCGACAAGAAAAGGTCTGCTTGGAGTAGAGCGTCTGAATGTGATTTTGCAGAGATATTTAAATCCTCCGGATCCGAAGAAGGAAGAAAAGGAAGCAAACGGAAGGATTTTCCGTACCGGTGATAAAGTGATGCAGATCAAGAATAATTATCAGCTGGAGTGGGAAGTTTGTACAAAGTATGGGGTGACGGTAGATAAAGGAATGGGGATTTTCAATGGGGATATGGGAATCATCCGGGAGATCAGCTCCTATAAAGAAACTCTGACTGTTGAGTATGATGAGAAGCGACAGGTAGAATATCCGTTTGAGCTGTTGGATGAACTGGAACTGGCGTATGCGATCACGGTTCACAAATCCCAGGGAAGCGAATATCCGGCGGTGGTAATTCCGCTGCTTCCGGGACCAAAGCTGTTATATAATCGGAATTTATTGTATACAGCAGTGACAAGGGCAAAAAAATGTTTAACGATAGTTGGGAGTGAAGATACATTTCAGGAAATGATAAAAAACAAAAACGAACAGGAACGATACACAAGTTTGGACGAGCGTATACAAGAGTTTTAGAGCTGTTGTACCCTTCAGTTTGTCCATTTTGCGAAAATGTATACAAGTATGGAATCTGTCCTTCCTGTAAAGAAAAGATCGTGTATATCCGTCAGCCAAGATGCATGAAATGCGGAAAGCCATTGAGAAAGGAAGAGCAGGAGTACTGCCGTGATTGCCAGAAAAAGAAGTATGCGTTTGAAGCCGGGAAGAGTGTCTGGGTGCATAAAGCACCGGTTTCGCAGGGAATTTACAGATTTAAATACAAAAACAGAAGATGTTATGGAGAAATTTTTGCTGCGGAAATGGCTGCAGAATTAGGAGATGCTGTGAAACAATGGAAAATAGAAGAAATTATACCAGTTCCGCTTCACAGATCCAGACAGAGGATAAGAGGTTACAATCAGGCACAAATTCTGGCGGAAGAACTTGGAAAAAGGCTGGATCTTCCCGTGAACAAAGATGCAGTAAAAAGAATTCAGAAAACGCGACCTCAGAAAGTGCTTGGGAGCAGAGACAGGATTCGAAATCTAAAAGGAGCATTTGGTGTCACAAAATCCTGGATTCCGAAAAAATGTGTGCTGGTCATCGATGATATTTATACAACCGGAAATACCATACACAGAGTGGCAAAGGTGTTGAAAAATGCAGGAGCACAAAAAGTATATTTTTTGACCATAAGCATTGGACAAGGACTCTGACAGTATGATATACTAAAAATGATGTTTAAAAGGCAATGGATCGAGGTGGAAACATGTTGGATAAAAGAAAAATACGATTGATGATCAAGATGGCTTCTTATGAAAAGCAGGGAGCAGAAGAGGATCTGAAAATCAGCAGTTATTATAAAAAGGATTATGTGAGTATGAATGTGTGGGCTACGGCAATCTGGTTTACCATCGGTTATGCAATCGTAGCGGCACTGATCGCATTCTGCACGTTGGAGCAGATTCTGGAAAAGCTTACGATACTAAAGCTTCTTCTCTTGATGGGAACGGCAGTAGGCGGTTATCTGATTCTTTTGATTCTTTATTGTACCGGTGCAAGGATGTTCTACAAGAGAAAACACAATCTTGCCAAGCAGCATGTGAAAAAATATTATCGGGATCTGTCCCGTCTTGAAAAGATAAACATGAAGGAGAAAAAATAATATGAGCACATTACTTGTATGGAAGGATCAGATAGAAAAAATTTATGCCAGATATTCTTTTTATATTGTAAAGATACTGCAGTTCGTGTTGGGATTATGTGTATTCGGACTGATCAATTCCAATATAGGATTTATGAAAGCATTATCCTCTACAGTTTGTACAGTTGGTCTTGCTGCTGTTACGGCCTTTCTTCCGGTCGGGATGCTGGCACTTGTAGCAGCCCTGCTTGTTCTGGTACATCTGTATGCACTGTCTTTGCCGGTAGCGGGATTATGTCTGGCAATTTTTCTGGTGATGTATATTTTTTATGTAAGATTTACACCTAAAAAATCATGGCTGATGGTAGTGGCGGCAGTAGCAGTTGCTCTGAAGGTCCCATATGTGATCCCGGTTGTATTTGGGTTGCTCGGAGCGCCTTCATTTGCAGTTTCGATGATGCTGGGGACGATTGTTTATTATATGCTCCACACAGTAAAGCTGACGGCATCGGCATTTCAGAGCGGAGGGGTAAAAGAACTTCTGGATGGAATCATGGTATTTACAAAACAGATACTGGCCAACAAAGAGATGTGGATGATGGTAGTTGTTCTGCTCCTGGCGATGATGGTAGTATATGGGGTGAGAACAAGAGGCATCAGTCATGCGTGGAAGACAGCTTCCGTTGCGGGAGCAATCGTGGCGGCAGTGCTTCAGGTGTCAGGCTGTATGACATTGGATGTTTCCTTCCAGGCAAGTTTTATTTTACTGGATCTTGTGGTGACAGTAGCAGCAGGTCTGATAGCAGAATTTTTCTTCCTTTCTGTGGATTATTCAAGAACAGAGACATTACAGTTTGAGGACGATGAGTATTACTACTATGTAAAAGCGGTGCCGAAAGTAGGGGTTACATTACCTGAAAAACAGGTGAAGCATATTACAGAGCCTCATGAAGAACAGCCAAAGGAAGCAAAAGCAGCAGTAAATCTGAAGCCGGAGCCGATGGTTCAGGAAACGGTGGCGATTGATACGAGCCAGATCCAGGAAGCGGATCTGGAGAAAAATGTAGATGAACTTCTGCTGACGCAGAGTTTAAATGAAGAATTGAGACAGAATCAGAACGAGCCGGAGGATGACTTGAGTCTTACGAAAAGTCTTGGAGATTTGTGGACCAAGAAGCCTGGTTCTGGAGAATAGGATGAGGAGGTGACTGGATGGAAGACCGGATCAGAATTTTTTTAAACAATTACATAAATGGTTTATACTTTCCAACGGTACACCTGACAGATGTGATAGAGATATTGATCATTACAGTGATCGTGTATGAGATCATGCTGTGGATCAAGAATACAAAAGCGTGGATGCTCTTAAAAGGGATGATCATGCTGGGGGCATTCTTTTTGCTTGCCGCGATCTTTAAGATGCATACGATTTTATTTGTGGCAAAGGAGTCGATCAGCGTACTTGCAATAGCGGCAGTTGTCGTGTTCCAGCCGGAACTTAGAAGAGCTCTTGAAAAGCTGGGCGAAAAGAATTTTCTTACGAATGTTACTCTTTTTGATAAAAGCAAAGAAAATCAGCGCTTTTCCGATGAAACCCGAGACGGGATCGTGCGCGCATGCTTTGAGATGGGCAGTGTCTGCACAGGAGCGTTGATCGTTGTAGAGCAGGCGATTCATCTGACAGAGTATGAGGTGACGGGAATTGAACTGGATTGCAAGATCTCTTCACAGGTATTGGTCAATATATTTGAGCATAACACACCGCTTCATGACGGAGCAGTGATCATACGGGGAAATCGGATTACCTCAGCAACGTGTTACCTTCCTCTTTCAGATAATATGCAGATCAGCAAAGAACTGGGAACAAGACACAGAGCGGCGCTCGGAATGAGTGAGGTCTGTGATGCGCTGGTGATCGCAGTTTCGGAAGAGACAGGTCAGGTATCTGTTGCAATGGGCGGACAATTAGAGAGAGGAGTGTCAAAGGAGAGGCTTACAGAACGACTGAATCGGATTCAGTACAGATCAGCAGAGAAGAAAGCAAAAAAATGGAAAGGATGGCGCAGGAATGAAAAAGCATAAATACATGGAAAATCTGAGCTTGAAAGTGATTGCCCTGTTCTTCGCTGTATTTCTGTGGCTGATCGTGATAAACATTGATGATCCTGTTGACACACAGACGTTTGATAATATTCCGGTGGAAGTAAAAAATGAGCAGGTTGTAAAAAGTAAAGGAAAAATGTATCAGATTTTGGATGGGACAGAGAATGTAAGTGTAAAAGTGACGGCAAAGCGTGAAATACTGGAGAAACTGACATCTTCAGATTTCAGCGCGGTTGCTGACATGCAGGAAATGCAGATCAACAGTCTGATCCCGATCAAAGTTTCTGTAAAGCGATATAGCAGTGAGTGTAAAGCTGAGGCTTCGCCGAATAACCTGGTAGTGGAGATCAATGATGTCAAACAGAAGGTATTTCCTCTGACAGTCAGTGTGTCAGGAACGCCGCAGAATGGATGTATCATTGGCAACATGACTGTAAATCCTGAAAAGATTACGATCAAAGGCTCAGAACCGCTTGTAGAAAGCATTGAAAAAGCAGTGGTTAAAGTGGATGTGACGGGACGCGCAGATTCGGGAACTGTTCAGGGAAATCTGGTACTTTATGACAGTCAGGGCAATATTGTGGATCAGAGCAAGTTGAGCAATAACCTGAACACGGAGAAGGGAATTCAGGTAGAGATCCAGATGCTGAATACAAAAGACGTACCGATTACATATCAGCAGCCGGAAAATCTGAAAGAGAATTATATTTGCACAGGATGGACCTGTGAGCCGCAGACAATACAAGTCAGCGGTACAAAAGAGATGCTGGATACGATATCGGAGATAGAAATTCCGACATCGGAAATTGATGTCAGTGATGTTACTAAAAAAGTAGAAAAGACAGTGGATATCACGCAGTATCTTCCGGAGGGAATCAAACTGGTGGATGAGAATGCCAATACGATTTTGATCACTGTTATGATTGAGAAGGAGGGTTCCAGGATTATAGAATTCCCGGTAGAAGGAATTCAGGTTAATAATCTGAAAGACAAATATGAGCTTACGTTTGAATCAGATGAAGTGATCGAATTGAAGTTTATCGGAGAACAGACAACACTTGATCAGCTGGATATTACAAATGCAGTTTCGATTGATCTGCAGGACTGTAAATCTACAGGAGAGTATGAGGTTCCGGTATCGATTGAAGTGCCTGACGGAGTAGAATTGGAAAAACAGCCTACAATAAAAGTAAAGCTGACAGAAAAGGAAGATGAAACAGATCAGAAAGCCGATAAGAAATCTGACAGTACACAGGAGAAATCGGAAAAATAAGGGAGGAGACATAAAATGGTCAGTGGAAAGACAAAAATCAAGAATCCTACAGGACTGCATTTACGTCCAGCAGGATTATTCTGTAAAACAGCAATGCAGTTTGCAAGTAAGATCACGGTCAGAAAGCAGGCTCGAAATGAGGAGATCACTGCCAATGCAAAAAGTGTACTGAGTGTACTTGGGGCATGTATCAAAAGCGGAGATGAGATCGAAGTGATCTGTGAAGGCTCGGATGAGACAGCAGCTCTTGCAGAGATGATCAGGATCATTGAGGATGGACTGGGAGAATAAAGGTTACAGAGCAAAGGAGAAAAACATGAACAAAGCAACATTAGTCGTAATGGCGGCAGGGATTGGAAGCAGATTTGGCGGCGGAATCAAACAGCTGGAACCGGTGGGACCAAACGGAGAGATTATTATGGATTACTCCATTTATGATGCAATGGAAGCCGGATTTGATAAGGTTGTATTTGTAATCAGAAAGGATCTGGAAAAAGATTTTAAAGAAGTGATCGGAAACCGGATTGAAAAGGTTGTAGAGGTTGCTTACGCATATCAGGAGGTAGATGATATTCCGCAGGCGTATCGGGAACGTTTTTCAGGTCGCACAAAGCCATGGGGAACCGGACAGGCAATTCTCTGCTGTAAGGATGTTGTAGACAGTCCGTTTCTGGTCATTAATGCAGATGATTACTATGGAAAGCAGGCATATGTGGAAGCGTACGAGTACCTTACAAGAGAGACAACATCAAAGGATGAGATCTGTATGGTCAGCTTTGTTTTGAAAAATACACTGAGTGATAACGGCGGGGTAACACGCGGAGTCTGTAAAGTAAATGAAAACGGATATCTTGCAGATATTGTGGAGACGTCCAATATTGAGAAATATGAGAGCGGAGCAGCCGTTCACAAGGGAGAAGAGTACATTCCAATCGATATTGAATCCAGCGTTTCCATGAATATGTGGGGACTTACGCCAGAGTTCTTCCAGATTCTGGAAAGTGGATTTGAGGCATTTGTAGCAAATACCCCGGCAGATAACTTGAAAGCAGAATATTTACTGCCGACGATCATTGGTGATCTTTTGGCGGAGAAAAAGCTTGCAGTAAAAGTGTTGACATCAAAAGATAAATGGTTTGGTGTGACTTATAAAGAAGATAAGGATTCCGTTGTTTCGGAATTGCAGGCTTTGATTCATGCAGGAGTTTATCCGAAAAAGTTATTCTGAAAGAAAAAATAAGAGAGGGGGCGCAGCAAATCAGGCTGCGTTCCCTTTTGCCGCGTAAAAGTGGTCAGTATAAAAGTTGGAATTAAGGAGAGGACATAAGATTGCAGGAGTTAAAGAAAAAGCATAGAAAGAAGCCGAAAAAAGAGTTAGAGAGAGGGGCGCAAAAAGAGCAGAAGAATCTGACGGATATAACGGAAGAACAGTTGAAAGTGAATATCGGGATTGTTCGTTTGGGAAACATGATAAAGGTGATTCAGATTGTGATGAAAGTGCTGTTGTGTATGTTAGCAGTGTTATTCTCATTTCTGGCAATCTTGCTTCATGAAGCGGCAAACTGGATGCTGGCGACATGGACAAATCTGTCTATGGAGGAGCTTGTCGCTCAGTTAAAGACACCGATCCAGGGCACCAGTCATGAGGTACTCTGGGATTTTGTAGAGACTTGTATACCGGCCGCAGTGATGGCAGTGTTTTTTGTGGTATTGGTAATCGTAATGGTGCGAAAAACAAAGATTACAAAATGGGTGGTACAGATTGGAGCGGTTGCAGGTTCGATGGCACTGATTGTATCATCCGGACAGATGGTGTGGAATGAACTGGATGTTGGAGAATATCTGGAAAATCAGGATACGATCTCGATGTTTTTGCAGGAGAATTATATGGATCCGGCGTTGGTTCCGGTTACATTTCCCGAGCAGAAGAGAAATCTGGTGTACATTTTTATGGAGTCCATGGAATCCACGTACGCTTCAACAGATGTAGGCGGCGCTTTTGCAGAAAATGATATTCCGGAGATGACGCAGCTGGCAATGGAAAACGTTAATTTTTCGACGGGCGATATGCTGGGCGGTCTGATTCCTTCTGATGGTGCCACGTGGACAATGGGAGCTATGGTGGCGCAGACATCCGGGTTGCCGCTGAAGGTAAAGCTACGCGCGGAGAATATACAGGAAGATGTGCAAGTGCTTCCGGGAGCAACTGTTCTGGGTGATATGTTAGCGGTACAAGGCTACAAACAGGTTGTTATGTTTGGCTCAGAAGGGGAGTTTGCCGGAAGAAAACAGTATTTTGAGGGACATGGAAATTATGAAGTGAAAGATTTGCTCTACGCTCAGCAAAACGGTCTCATACCTCCGGATTATCGAGTGTGGTGGGGATATGAGGATCATAAATTGTACGATTTTGCAAGGCGGGAAGTAACAAATCTGGCTAACAGCGGACAACCATTTAACTTTACGATGCTGACTGTTGACACCCATTTTGAAGATGGATATGTTTGTGATCTGTGCCAGGATGAACATCCGGGCAATCAGTATGCAAACGTGATGTCCTGCGCTAGCAGACAGGTCGTGGATTTTGTGAACTGGTTGAAAGCACAGCCATTTTATGAGAATACCACGATTGTGATTGTAGGAGATCATTTGACGATGGACAGTGATTTTTGTCAGGATGTGCCGGAAGATTATACGCGAGGTGTATATAATACGATCATCAATGCTCCAATTGTTCCGGTCAATCAGAAAAACAGAATGGCGACAACAATGGATATGTTTCCAACGACAATTGCGGCATTGGGAGCACAGATTGAAGGGGATCGCCTGGGACTCGGAACAAATTTGTTTTCAGCAGAGCCGGCTCTTGCAGAAAAAGTGGGAATGGATACCCTGAATAAGGAAATTAGAAAACGTTCTATTTTTTATGAACAGATAGCAGGAAAAGAAAATATTGATGATTCAGTCATGGATATGGACTAGGAGAATAGAGAATGAAAGAGTTTTTTGAATTTTGTAGAAAAAGAATAGATTTACTTATCTTTAACATATCCATTGTAGCAGTGGTCTATGGATGTAGAATTTTTAATTTGTCTGTTACTATGGATACCGATCTTTTTATTAATACGCCTAGAAGCGTTTATAATTGGTTAGATATTGGCAGATATGGATTGATTTTTACAGAAAAAATTTTTGGAATACGTTGGTATAATCCTTATATAAACTCAACACTTGGTTTTTTTGCGATTGTTGCATTTTTAATGATGTTTGCGTATTCATTTGAATATATCTCAGGCAGAGAAAATAGATATAATTATTTCGTGTTTTCAGCACTTTTTATGACACATCCAATATGGGTGATGCAATGGGTGTTTAAATTACAGAATTTTGATATAGCAATATCAATTTTATTAGTAGCGATTGCAGTATATCTTACATTTAGCTGGATTAAGTGCAGAGCAGTCTGGAGGCTATTATTAGCTATAGGATGTCTTGTTTGGAGTTTTGGAAGTTATCAGGCTAACACGACACTTTTTATAGCAGCGGTAGCATTTGGAATTTTGATATGTAAAGAAACCGATTTGAAAAAATTGTTTTTGGTGTGTGTAAAGGCAGTAGTGCCATTTGGATGTGCTTATATATTAAATTCCATAATTGTAAAAATGTTCTTTTCTTCAGGAGACTATATTGAAGGACAAGTATTATGGGGAAACGTTTCTGCAGAGCAATGTATAATTAATATAATTCAGCATATTAAACAAGTGTTTTTTGTTTATAAGCATTATATATACGGATATGGCGCAGTCGTGTTAAGCATATGTGCTGTAGTTATGCTGGTGATTCGGTGCAAAAGTGCTATAAAAATTCCTGTTTGGAAATGGGTGGCTATTTTGGTGTTAATAATCAGCCCGTTTATGCTTACTGTGTATGCGGGAGTAGCACTTGCTTATCGAAGTCAATATACTCTTCCTTTTGTAATTGCGGTGGGATTTGTGTATTTAACAAGAAGGAGAGATGATGAAACGGTTGAGAAAAAGAAATCTATAAATAAAATTGTAAGAAAGACAATACAAGCAGGAGTGTTGATAGCTGCAATTGCAGTAGGATTGAGTCAGACATATACAACATTGAGATTTTGGTATGCGGATGATGTGAGATATGAACAAGATGTAGACACATTGAATGAAATTGTTACACGCTGTCATATAAAAGATTATGATCTGCAAAAAAGTAAAATTGCATTTATCGGAGAGCGCAAGGCACCGTTGAATAATGCTTGTTATCCCGAAATTGATTTTATAGGCATGTCATATTTTAATATGTTTGCATGGATGGAGCCAGAATATTATTATTCTACAGGAAAGATTTGTACGTTTGCATTAACAAGAGGAATAGAGTTGAATGGTGCAACTCAAGAGGAAATTGCGAGGGCTACAAATTTTGCAAAAAACATGCCGGAATGGCCAGCTAATGATGCGATTCAAAAAGATGGCGATTTAATTATAGTGAAGATGGGAGAAATCAAATAGAAAGTCAATCTATAATATGTTATAGTTAAAATAGATAGCTTTGATGAGGAAGAAATATGGAAAAGATAAGTGTAGTTGTTTCATGTTATAATGAAGAAGAAAGTATTCCTTTATTTTACAATGAAATAAAAAAAGTAATGAGCATTATGAAAGAATTCCAGTTTGAAGTTCTTTTTGTAGATGATGGGTCAAAGGACAGAACTCTTGAAGTTGCAAAAGAACTGGCAAAAAAAGACGAATGTATAAAGTATGTGTCATTTTCCAGAAATTTTGGGAAAGAAGCAGCGATGTATGCGGGATTAAGTTATGCTTCTGGAGAGTATGTCACAATCATGGATGCGGATTTACAAGATCCGCCAAGTCTGTTGCCTGAAATGATGCGTTATATCAAAGATGAGGGCTATGATTCGGTGGCAACAAGACGAGTGACAAGAAAAGGAGAGCCAAAGATCCGGTCATTTTTTGCAAGGAGATTTTATCATTTGATCAAGAAAATTTCAGATACGGAAATTGTAGATGGAGCCAGAGATTATCGATTGATGACGCGCCAGTTCGTAAACAGTATTCTGGAGCTGGAAGAATACAATAGATTTTCAAAAGGTCTGTATGGTTGGGTTGGATATAAAACAAAATGGATGGAATATGAAAACGTCGAGAGAGTTGCAGGTGAGACAAAGTGGTCTTTCTGGAAATTGTTTGTGTATGCAATCGAAGGGATTGTTGCTTTTTCTACAGTACCGTTGCTGATTTCAGCGATCATGGGAATTGTATTCTGTGTACTTGCGTTTATATTGATTATCGTAATTGTTGCAAAAACACTGATTTTTGGAGATCCGACATCTGGATGGCCGTCTATGGTATGTATTATGCTATTCATAGGTGGAATTCAACTGTTTTGTATCGGTATTTTAGGGGAGTATTTTGCAAAAGCATATATGGAATTGAAAAAAAGACCGATTTTTATTTGCAAAGAGACAAATATTCAGCCATAGGCTTTTATATATAGATATTACGCAAAAGAGAAAGGGGTTAAAACAAAAGAATGAAAAAAGTACAGAAAGTACTTGCGCTGTTACTGGTGTTTATGATGGTGTTTACTACAGCTGGGATGAATGTGGCGGCAGCTGGGGAGATGGATTCTGTTGCAGGAGAAGCAGATATACAATCACAGGAGCAACAGCAGACTTTAGATGAAACAGACACACAGCAGGAGGCAACACAGCAGGAGACAACACAGCAGACTTCGGAAGGAATTCTGGAGTATGTGTATGTGGATGAATCAGTGGTCAATATGCCACAGACACAGAATATAGCAGTTGGATTTTCGGATGAGAACCTGGTGCTGGAATCTGCAGTTCTGCATTATAGTTCTGTTGTTACAGGTGAACAGTTTGAAATGCCGGCGTCAGCAATTGTGAACAATACAGTTTTGTTCACACAGGATTATCCGGAAGGATCAGCAGAAGATGTGTATCAGCTGGATAGCCTGACATATCAGAGCTCGGGAGTAAGTTCTACGGTAAATCTGCTGGATGAAGAAATTGATGCGGGTTATACAGTTACAGTACAGCCGGAAGAGGAGAATTCTTCAGAGGAAGCAGTACCGGATGTGGCAGTATATTCACTTAGTGAAGACGGCAATGTGATCGAGGCTTCTGCAGACACAGAGAACATTGAGGAGACTGTGGCAGGAGTACTGGGAGAGGCAGATCCTGTATCACCGCTTGCAAGAGAAGCAAGAGCCAATAAAACGGTGGTGATCTGTGCCGGGCATGATGCGACGCATACAGGAGCCGGCGGTAATGGACTAAGAGAAGAAGAGCTTACTTTTAAAGTGGCACAGTATTGCAAACAGGCATTGGAGCAGTATCAGGGAGTTACAGTGTATATGGACAGAGACTCTATTTCCTGTAAATATCCGGGACAGAGTACAAGCTACTGTCTGAATCAGAGAATTAAAGATGCAGCAGCACTCGGAGCGGCCGTGTTTGTAGATATTCATTTCAATACAGGAGGGGGAACGGGAGCAGAGGTTTACTATCCAAACAAAAGCTATAATGAAGGAATCCATCAGGAAGGGCAGAATCTGGCAAATAAGATTCTGAGTGAGTTATCAGCACTGGGATTAACAAATCGTGGTGCAAAAATTAAAGACGGTACCACGGGTGAGACAGATTCGAATGGAAATAAAGATGACTATTTTACGACAAACTATCTTTCTAAACAATATGGAATGACAGGGGTGATCGTAGAACACGCATTCTTAGACAGTGCATCTGATGCCGCGAAATTGAAAGATGAGAATTTCCTGAAAAAACTGGGAGAAGCGGATGCAGCAGGAATTGCAGCAACTTACGGGTTCAGCAAAGGCAATAACGGAAACGAGCAGGCAACTGTGCAGATTAAAAATAAAAATGATTTTAATGGAACTGCACAGATTGAGGTGAGTGGTTCTGGAAATGGTTACAAAGTGGCAGTGTGGAGTGAAGAAAACGGTCAGGACGACCTTGTCTGGTATTCTTTGCCGGGAACTGCAAGAGTTATCAATTTTGATATTCAGAATCATAAGAAGTCTACCGGAAAATATAATGTTCATGTATATAATTGGAATACGACATCGAATTTATGCCAGGCCGAATTCAGAGTCTCGGGTAATACTACTTCTACGTTAAAGGTTTCTTCTGTTGACAACAGAAGTGATTTGTATCGGGTTCAGCTGAAGTTTGCAGATATGCCGGATGACGTGGATGTCGTACAGTTTCCGGTATGGAACAAGGCGGATCAAAGTGATATTCGCTGGATTACAGCTCAGCAGAAATCGAACGGAGTCTGGGAAGCGGATGTGAGTATTCCGGATCAACAGGTTGGAGCTGTTTATCAGGTACATGCCTATGCAAATCTGACAAGTGGAACGCTGGTATTCCTTGGGAAAACAACGTTTAAGGTGATTGGACCAAGTGCAGATGTGGAGATTCAAAATTATAATGCAAATCAGGGAACTTTTGATGTTATTGTGAAAAATGTTGAAGTTCCGGCAGGAGTGGAATCTGTCAGAGTTCCGGTGTGGAGTGAGCCGGATCAGGGCGATCTGATTTGGTATTTTGCAGACAGGCAGAGTGACGGTACTTACAAAGTTCATGTAGATATTGCAAATCATCACAACAACAGAAGTACCTATAATGTTCATGTATATGTGATGGATAACAATGGAGTACAGACATTCGTTGCGATGACATCCCAGCAGGTGAGTGAAACGAAGGACGAACTGACAGCAGAGGATAAGAGCGGAAAAGAAACGACATATCAGCTGACCTTAAAAAATCACAAAGCAGCAAAAGCAACAAGCGTTAATTTTGCAGTGTGGAGTGAACGAAACGATCAGGATGATCTGGTATGGTATGAAGGAAAAAAAACGTCTTCAAATACATGGAGTGCAGAGGCTTCGATCAAGAATCATAAAACAGCCGGAAAATATCTGGTTCATGTATATGGAATTGTAAATGGAAAGCAGATCTTTTTGGATCAGACAACATTTGAAGTTTCAGAAGCGCAGGCAACCCTGGAAGTGGGTACATATGATGTGGAAAAGAAAAGTTTTGAAGTAACTGTCAAAGGCATTTCCTGTAAATCAGGTATCAAGGAAGTCCTGGTTCCGGTATGGAGCAAAGCAAACCAGAGCGATCTTGTATGGCATGAGACGAAAAAGCAGAGTGATGGTTCTTATAAAGTGACGATTAAAGTGCCTTCTGATATCAAAAATGCGAAGTATAATGTTCATGCCTATGTGACCGGGAAAAACGGAGTTCAGTCTTGTGTAGGAGTAACAACAAAGGAAGTAACGAATGAGCAAATTGTTGTATCGGCAAAAGATACAAGCAAGAAAGAAAGTACTTATCAGGTAAAACTGGAAAACCAGGGAAAATATGACAGGATCGATGATGTAAACTTTGCAGTGTGGAGCGTTGCAAATGATCAGGATGATCTGATATGGTATTCTGGCAACAAAGAAAGTGCGAATGTATGGACAGCAGATGTCAGCATATCCAGCCATAAAACGGCAGGGACGTATAATGTTCATGTATATGGAGTTGTTAATGGACAGCAGATAAATTTAGGACAAACTACGTTTGAAGTGTCAAGCCCAAAAGGGAAAACAGAAGTGAGAAACTATAATTCTGTTAAAGGATCGTTTGACGTGATTGTCAAAAATATTTCTTCAAAATCAGGGGTTCAGTCAGTACAGGTTCCGGTATGGAGTCAGCCGGATCAAAGTGATCTGATCTGGTATTCAGCAAAGAAACAGAGTGATGGCACTTACAAAGTAACAGTGGAGTTAAGTAAACATCAAAATCACAAAGGAACCTATAATATCCACACCTATATTACCACAGAGACTGGAATCATGACATTTACGGATGGAATTACATATAATGTGGTCAGCGATTCATCCGACCAGGATGAAGAAAAATTAACTACAATCATGGGGGAGACGGCTACAACTGTTGAACAGATGATGCGCTATTATGAAAGCAGCGGTAATCAATACCCGTCAGAGGCGCTTGGAAAAGGCGGAGCACCGACACTTCGAGATTTCTGTCAGATGTATTACGAAGAAGCTGTGGCGGAAGGTGTAAAAGCTGAGGTGGCTTTTGCACAGGCAATGAAAGAAAGCGCATGGCTTAAATTTGGAGGCATTGTGAAAATCGAGCAGTTTAATTTTGCGGGACTTGGAGCATTGGATGGAAATGCGCAGGGACAGGCAGCGAGTTTTTCTGATGTCCGGACAGGAATCAGAGCTCAGATCCAGCATTTGAAAGCATATGGTTCTGCGGAAGACCTGAAGTCGGCATGCGTAGACCCCAGATTTAAATATGTAACCCGCAACTCAGCAAAATATGTAGAGTGGCTGGGGATTAAGGAAAATCCGGCAGGTGTAGGCTGGGCAAGTGATAAAAATTACGGATATGCGATTGTTGATATGGTGAAAGTGTTGACAAGCAAATAAACAACGATTCGGAAACTATGATTTGAGTTGTTTGAGAAAAAGAACCTTTTATGTGTTAAAGAAGCATAAGAGGTTCTTTTTTAATGAATTTCAGAATATTCTTTCTTTTATGCCTGATTTACGATAAAATACATAGTATAGATTTTAATCAATAGTTATTTTATAAAAAGCTGGGTTAAAAATAAACGGATACGAGGTAAGAGGGTATGGATAGGGAATTGGTAAGTGTTTTAATGGTGAATTATAATAGGGGGACAACAATTGGAGAGAGCATCAAAAGTGTGCTGGCACAGACATATACGGATTTAGAGTTGATTATTGTAGATGATGGTTCAACAGATGATTCCTGTTCCGTGATTGAAAGTATTAAAGATCCGAGAATCAAGTTGTATCGTCTGGAGCAGAATGAGCATATCAGTCATGCGACAAATTATGGATTTCAAAAGGTGACAGGAGCATATCTTGCAAGGATAGACAGTGATGATGTCTGGTATCCCCAAAAGCTGGAAAAACAAATTACGTTTTTAAAGAATAACCCCGAATATAAGATTTGTTTTGCATGGATTGATTTGATTGACGAGTATGGGAATAGCATCAATGAGCAGCAAAAGGAATTGCTAGGTGTGTTTGAAACTACATTTCAGGGGCAGAGCGATTGTTTGCACCGGTTCTTTTTCGGAGGGAACTGTCTGTCACATCCTTCAGTGGTGATGAGAACGGAGTTGATGCGGGAGACAGGAGATTTTAACCTTGCATATATGCAGTCTCATGATTTTGATTATTGGGTGCGAATTGCAAAGAAATACCCAATTTATGTTATGCAGGAAAGACTGTTGGCGATGCGTCGCTTTATTCATGAAAACAGTGAAGTGGAAAATAACAGTAAAACATATGGTCCGAATGTGATCCGTTACGAAAATGAAGCTGCAAATATAAAGCGTCATTTTTTTGAGGATATGGAAGATGAACTGTTTATCAGAACATTCAGGCAGGATTTTAAAAATCCGGAGTCAAGTACAAAAGAAGAATTGGAATGTGAGAAAATATTTTTGCTCTGTAAAACATGTCCGGAATTGCAGAATATCCTGCCCACAGGGTTAGATAATTTTTTGGAGCTGTATCCGAAGTATGCAGAAATATTAAAACAGAAATTTGATTTTACAGTTCATGATTTCTATGATTTCACGGGAAATCGAGTTTATCACAATGAAAGAGAAGAGAATGCAAAACGTAGAGAACAAGAATGTTTGAAAGAAGAACTTCAAAAAGTACACAAGGAATGTGAAAGACTCAAGATGCAGATTGAAGCGTACGAGAATTCGAAAAGCTGGAAAGCTACAGCTCCGTTTAGAAAAATAAAAGCTGTATGGAAAAAATGAGCGATACAATTAAAAATGTTGCATAGATGTTAAAGAAATGTTATAATTCTAAAGAATATATTGGAGGTTAAAATTATGAGAACATATTTAGTAACCGGTGGAGCCGGATTTATTGGATCAAACTACATTCATTACATGTTTAAAAAGTATGACAACGAAATCCGCATCATCAATGTAGATAAGCTGACATATGCAGGAAATCTTGAGAACCTGAAAGATATAGAAGACAGAGAGAATTACACATTTGTAAAGGCGGACATCTGTGATGCAGATGCGATCAACAAGATTTTTGAAGAAAACGAGATTGACAGAGTTGTACATTTTGCAGCGGAAAGTCATGTGGATCGAAGCATTAAGAATCCGGATGTATTTGTAAAGACAAATGTACTCGGGACACTTGTGATGCTCAATGCGGCAAAAGCAGCATGGGAGCTTCCTGACGGAACATTTAAGGAGGGAAAGAAATTCCTTCATGTTTCTACAGATGAAGTGTATGGATCACTGGAAGAAGAGGGAGAATATTTTTATGAGACAACTCCATACGATCCGCACAGTCCATATTCTGCAAGTAAAGCATCATCTGATATGCTGGTAAAATCTTATATGGATACGTATAAATTCCCGGCAAATATCACAAACTGCAGCAATAACTATGGACCGTATCAGTTCCCTGAGAAGTTGATTCCGCTGATCATTAACAATGCTCTGCAGGGCAAGAGTCTTCCGGTATACGGAGACGGAAAGAATGTCAGAGACTGGCTGTATGTAGAAGACCATGCAAAAGGAATTGACATGGTTCAGGAAAAAGGAAGACTTTTTGAGACGTATAATATTGGCGGTCACAATGAAAAACAGAATATTCAGATTATTCATATCATTCTGGATACGTTACAGGAGATGTTGCCGGAAGGAGATCCAAGAAAAGAACTTGTCAGCGAAAAGCTGATCACTTATGTAGAAGACAGAAAGGGTCATGACAGACGCTATGCTATTGCACCAGACAAGATCAAAGAAGAAGTGGGCTGGTATCCGGAGACGATGTTTGAAGACGGTATTCGCCTGACGATCAAATGGTTCTTTGAAAATGAAGAATGGATGAAAAATGTTACAAGCGGTGACTATCAGAAGTATTACGAGGATATGTATCAAGATAAATAAGCAGAACTCGGCAGTATCGAAAGATACTGCTGGTTTGCGTTAAAATATATAATATTAGGAGGAAATACGATGAAAGGTATTATTTTAGCTGGAGGTTCAGGAACAAGGTTATACCCATTAACACAAGTGACAAGCAAACAGCTGTTGCCGATATATGATAAGCCGATGATTTATTATCCGCTCAGTATTTTAATGGAAGCAGGAATCCGGGAGATCCTGATTATTTCTACCCCTGTAGATACGCCAAGATTTGAGGAATTGCTTGGAGACGGAAAGCAGTTTGGAATTCAACTCAGTTATAAGGTGCAGCCGTCACCGGATGGACTGGCTCAGGCATTCTTGCTGGGAGAAGAATTTATTGACGGAGAAAGCTGTGCAATGATCTTGGGAGATAATATTTTCCACGGACATGGTCTGAGTAAGAGATTGAAAGCGGCAGCGGCAAAGGAAGAGGGAGCTACGGTATTTGGATATTATGTGGATGATCCGGAGCGTTTTGGCGTTGTTGAATTTGATCAGGATGGAAAAGCCGTTTCTCTGGAAGAAAAACCAGAACATCCAAAGTCTAATTATGCAGTTACCGGTTTGTATTTCTATGATAACCACGTAGTAGAATATGCGAAGCAGATCAAACCAAGTGCAAGAGGGGAACTCGAGATTACAGATTTGAATAGAATTTATCTGGAAAAAGGAAATCTGGATGTGGCGTTATTAGGTCAGGGATTTACATGGCTTGATACAGGAACACATGAATCGTTGGTCGACGCAACAAATTTTGTAAAGACAGTGGAGACACATCAGAACAGAAAGATTGCGTGTTTAGAGGAAATTGCATACAACAACGGATGGATTGATAAAGAAGAATTGCAGAAAGCATGTGAACTCTATCAGAAAAATCAGTATGGTCGTTATCTGAAAGATGTATTGGATGGAAAGTATATCGATCAGAATTAGAAGCAGGAGGAAAAGACTATTATGGGTAAAATTAAAGTAGAAACATGTGAGATAGAAGGTCTGAAGGTGATCACTCCAACAGTTTTTGGTGATGAGAGAGGTTATTTTATGGAGACCTATAATTATAATGATTATAAAGAAGCAGGAATTGATATGGAATTTGTGCAGGATAATCAGTCATCTTCCAAAAAAGGAGTACTTAGAGGGCTTCATTTTCAGATCAATTATCCACAGGATAAATTAGTGCGTGTAGTGAGCGGAGAAGTTTTTGATGTTGCAGTGGATCTGAGAAAAGATTCTAAAACATACGGACAATGGTATGGCGTACTGTTATCAGCAGAGAATAAAAAACAGTTTTTTATTCCAAAGGATTTTGCGCATGGATTTGTAGTATTGTCTGATTCAGCAGAATTTGCATATAAATGTACAGATTTTTATCATCCGAATGATGAAGGCGGTCTCGCATGGAATGATCCGGATATTGGAATTGAATGGCCGATTCCGGAAGATATGGAACTGACAATTTCTGAAAAGGATCAGAAATGGGGCGGAATTAAAGAATTAAAGAAGTAAGGGGAGCACAACATGATACAGTATGTTAGAAATTTCCAGAAGTTTCGTCCGCTGTTAGGCGAACTCGTTATGAGAGATGTGAAGATTAAATATAGAAAATCTGTACTGGGCGTACTCTGGACATTGCTGAATCCGCTGCTTATGATGGCTGTGCTGTCTATCGTATTTTCTCATTTGCTTCGGTTTAATGTGGAAAACTATCCTGTATACATTTTAAGTGGTCAGGTAATGTACAATTTTTTCTCGGAAGCTACATCAAGTGCAATGACTTCGATTTTAAACAATGCGCCATTGATTAAGAAGGTGTATATTCCTAAATATCTGTTTACTTTTGCACGGATCGCATCCAGTGTGATTAATATTATGGCATCTTTCGCAGCACTGATTTTAGTAATGGTATTTATGCGTATGGAGTTACATTACACGCTGTTTCTGGGGATTATTCCTCTTTTTTGTGTGATTGTGCTTGCAACCGGAGTTGGACTTATACTGGCGACTGCGACTGTAAAATTCAGAGATATCATGCATTTATACGGAGTCTTCCTTACAGCGCTGACTTATTTATGTCCGGTTATTTATCCAATGACATTTTTGTCAGAAGGATCCCTGATCTATACGATTGTAAGTTTGAATCCGCTGACAATCATTATGAATATGTTCCGTGATCTTGTGATTTACGGAGTTATGCCGTCAATCGGAAGCTTTGTGGCCGCGATAGGAATATCCGGAATCGTGTTGGCTATCGGGTTGTATGTATTCTATAAAAAACAGGATACCTTTATCTTGAATCTGTAAAAACATAAAATAAGGAGAAGACTATGGAACAGAGAATTGTGGATGTGGAAAATGTGTCCATAAAGTTTAACCTTTCATCGGAAAAAATAGACAGCATGAAAGATTATTTGGTGAAACGGCTAAAAGGTCAGATATCCTTCGATGAATTCTGGGCACTGCAGGACATCAGTTTTTCCATGAACAGAGGGGATTCTGTAGCATTGATTGGATTAAACGGATGTGGAAAAAGTACGCTTTTAAAGACAATCGCAGGAGTATTAAAACCGACAAAGGGAAGCGTAAAAGTATATGGAAGTATTGCACCGCTTATTGAATTGGGTGCAGGGTTTGACCATGATCTGACAGCTGAAGAAAATATATATTTAAACGGGGCAATTCTTGGATACGGAAGACAGGAGATGCAAAAGCATTATGAGGATATTGTGGAGTTTTCAGAATTGCGGGATTTTATGAATGTGCCGATTAAGAATTTTTCTTCCGGTATGTTGGCAAGACTTGCATTTTCCATTGCGACAATTGGAAACCCGGATCTTTTGATTGTAGATGAGGTGCTTTCTGTAGGAGATTTCCGTTTTCAGGAAAAGTGTGAAAGACGGATACAGAATATGATGAAAGAGGATACCTCTATTTTGTTTGTGTCACACAGTATTGAACAGGTGCAGAAGCTTTGCAAAAGGGCTATCTGGATAGAAAAAGGCCATATTGTAAAAGCAGGAACAACAGAAGAGGTATGTCCGGAATACAGAGAGGCATATCAAGTATAACAGAGAGGCAAAGTTGATGAAAAAATGGAAATATGTAATAGTGGCAATCGTAGGTATTTTGTTTGCCGTTATTTATTCGTTCAGAACCTGGCCGGCAGAAATTTATGATAATAACATTGACAGTACACTTTATACAAATGTGGGAGAGCTGACAGAAGGAAGTAAAGTCAGCCAGCAGTTTACGTGTACACAGAATGGATTAAACAGCCTGGAGTTGACAATGAGTAATCTGGGACAAGAATGTGAAGCGGAGTATGCGTGGACATTGACAGAGACGGAAAGTGAAAAAGTTGTGGCAAAAGGCGAGTTTACAGCTGGTGAAGTAGATAATAGCAAAAATATGGTTTTAAAACTTTCTGAATTGGAAGAAAGTAAAGGAAAACAGTATGTTCTCACAATTGAGACAGAAAGTATAAAATCAGAGCACGGGGTTACTGTTATGACAACGGACCGCAGTCTGAACGAAGACGGAAAGCTGTCGATAAACGGGAAAGAGTCATCGCAGGTGCTTGTGATGAAGGAACAAATGAAATATTTCAATACGGAGACATTTATTGTATTGTTAGGATTGATTGCTTATCTTGTGTTTTTGATCACATTTTTAAACAGACTTTTTAAGTAATCATCAGTTTGGAGGAACAGCATGAATTTCAAATCCTATATTGACGCAATAAAATATAAGAAAATGGGTAATGAATCCTGCTTTATCATTGGCGGCTGGTGTTTTTCGGTTTCGGGAGAAAAAGTTGAGTATCAGGTTTTGATAAATGGGAAAGCAGTGAAATTTGATATACAAAGGATTGCGAGAAGAGATGTCACACAAAAAATGGCGAAATATCAGCCGGAATTGTCGTGTGGATTCTCTATGACCATTCCGGTGAATCCAGAAGTAGAAGCTCCAAAAGCATTGGAGCTTTATGCTGTAAGCGGAAATGAGAAAAAGAAGATTGTGTCATTGAATGAAGCAAAGATAGAGAAGATTACAGATACAAGAAGTATTTCTTATCATTTAGAGTATGTAAGACCAGAAGAAAAAGGAGATGCTGTGAAATACAGCATCGGAGGATGGGCGATTTCTGAAAAAAAGGCGCGGGACATGGAGTATCAAATATTAGATGCGTCAGGTCAGGATGTTGATAAGACAGTCCGTATGGTTAACAGAGATGATTTGTACAAACTTGGAATGGTAGATAAAGAAAAGAAATATTGCGGATTTATTGTGGAATTTCTTGGAGATCAGGATAAAACTTACACATTTGTGATCAGCGATGGATATAATTCTGTAAGAAAAAAAATTGTCTACAAAGAAGTTGTAAAAGCAAACAGAAGATTATCTCAGGTTGGTACTGTAAAGATGATACTGCATAATCTTAATGGAGAGAACATTGTAAAAGGATGTGCATATCTGAAGAAGAATGGAGCTAAAAAGTTGATCAGCCGTCTGAAAAAAGGCGTTCACGTCAATGGAATCCCTTATAGTGAGTGGTATGAAGCTCATAAAGTGACAGAAGAGGAACTGAAAAAACAGAGAAAAAAAGTGTTTGAATATCAGCCGAAATTCAGCATTATCGTGCCGACTTATAACACTCCGATTCCGTTTTTGCGTGAGATGATCGATTCTGTAGTTGCACAGACATATCCGAATTGGGAATTATGTATTGGAGACGGCAGTGAAGGCAATCCGGAATTAGAGCAGGTACTTGCAGAATATGCTGCAAAAGATACAAGAATTAAATATCAGATACTGGAAAAGAATTTTGGAATCGCAGGGAATACAAATGGTGCTTTAGAGCTGGCAACAGGAGAATATGTTGGATTATTTGATCATGATGATATACTTGGTCCAAACGCTCTTTTTGAAGTAACAAAAGCGCTTCAGAAGAAAAAGTATGATATTCTTTACACGGATGAAGATAAGGTGTCAGGTGATCTGTCCGAACATATGGATCCGAATTTTAAGCCGGATTGGAGCCCGGATCTGTTTTATTCGCACAACTATATTACACACTTTTTTGTTGTGAAGAAAGAAATTATAGATAAAATAGGTGGGTTTAGAAGCGAATATGATGGTTCCCAGGATTATGACCTGATGTTCCGCTGTATTGAAAATGCGGAAAGCATCAAGCATATTCCGATGATTTTATACCACTGGAGAATGCATGGCGGATCAGTTGCTGAAAATCCGGCAAGTAAGATGTATGCATATGAAGCAGGGAAAAAGGCGATAGAAGATCATTTCGAGAGAACCGGTGTAAAGGTAAAAGTTGAACATATGCCGTTATGGGGAATGTACCATGTGATTTATGAAACAACGGGAAATCCACTGGTTTCTGTTATTATCCCAAATAAAGATCATACGCAGGATCTGGATACGTGTATTCGCTCATTGTTTGAAAAGAGCAGTTATCGTAATATTGAAATTATTATTGTAGAGAATAACAGTGAAGAGGCAAAAACATTTTCATATTATGAAGAAATACAGAAGAAGTATGAGAATGTAAAAGTTGTAAAATGGGAAAATGAATTTAATTATGCAGCAATCAATAATTTTGGCGTTACATTTGCCAAGGGTGATTACTATCTGTTCCTGAACAATGATACTGAAGTAATCAATGAGACTGCAGTCAGTGAACTTCTTGGCTGCTGTATGAGAGAAGATGTGGGAATCGTAGGAGCAAAGCTCTTATATGAAGATGATACCGTGCAGCATGCAGGAATCGTGCTTGGATTCGGGGGCTTTGCAGGGCATGTGTTTACCGGACTTGATAAAGATGATTACGGCTACATGGTAAGACCGAGAATCAACTGTAATTATAGTGCGGTAACAGCGGCATGTATGATGGTAGACAGAAAAGCATTTGAAGAAGTAGGCGGATTCAGAGAAGAATTCAAGGTAGGATTAAATGATGTTGATTTCTGTTTGAAGGTTCGGGAAACCGGAAAACTGGTAGTTTACAATGCGCACTCTTTATGGCATCATTATGAGTCAAAATCCAGAGGATATGAGGATACACCTGAAAAAATCCGAAGATTTGAAGGTGAGATTGCTCTGTTCCAGAAATATTGGGGAGACCTTTTGAAGAAAGGAGATCCATATTACAATAAAAACTTCCCGATTGAATACGGTCCGTTCCGTTTGGGATGATTTTGAGAAATATGCAAATAGTTGCAAGCTGAGACTGCGAAGGAGGACAATTTATGAAAGCATTAGTAACAGGAGTAAAAGGTCAGCTTGGCCATGATGTTATGAATGAACTCGCAAAGCGGGGATATGAAGGTGTTGGTGTAGATGTTGAAGAGATGGACATCACAGATGCAGCAGCAGTAGATTCTGTCATTCGTGAGGCAAAGGTAGACAGCGTTGTTCACTGCGCAGCATGGACGGCAGTGGATGCAGCGGAAGACAATGAAGAAATGTGCAGAAAAGTCAATGCTGAAGGTACTGAGAATATTGCAAAAGTATGTAAGGCACTTGATATCCCGATGATCTATATCAGTACAGATTACGTGTTTGAGGGAGAAGGAACACGTCCGTGGGAGCCGGATGATAAAGTAACACAGCCGCTGAATATTTACGGACAGACCAAATATGAGGGAGAACAGGCTGTGGAACGTCTCCTGGACAAATATTATATTGTCCGCATCGCTTGGGTTTTTGGTGTGAATGGAAAGAATTTTATCAAGACCATGCTGAATCTGGGAGAGACACATGATACTCTGACAGTTGTGGACGATCAGGTAGGAACTCCGACGTATACTTATGATCTTGCCAGACTGCTTGTGGATATGCTGGAAAAAGATGCTTATGGAAAATATCATGTGACAAATGAAGGGGGATATATCACCTGGTATGAATTTGCAAAAGAGATTTTTGCGCAGGCAGGAATGGATGTCAATGTAGTTCCGGTGACAAGCGACAAATTTCCGGCAAAGGCAAAACGCCCTCACAACAGCAGAATGGACAAATCTAAACTTAAGAAAAACGGCTTCACGCCGCTTCCGACCTGGCAGGATGCATTGAAAAGATATTTGTCAGAAATCCGTTAAGGGGGGAATGGGAGTATGAAGAAAAAATATGTATTGGGAATTTTGACAGCGGTTGTGCTGATGTTTGGAATTACAGCCTGTGAAAAAACAGAAGAGCCGGCTCCAGAGCAGAGTGCAACACAGGAAGAACAGAAAGAGGATCAGGACAATGATACATCTGATCAGGATGTCAATCAGGACGGACAGAATGAACAAGACCAGACACAGCAGGAGCAGACAGAAAACACGCAGGATGTAAATAATCTGGGAGCAGGAACAATTACTGTGTATGCCCAGAACAAGGATGTGTCCGGCTTTGATAAAAAAGAGGTTTCGCTTGAGGCAATCACACCGGAAACTGTTCTTTCTCAGTTGGCAGCAGCCGGAGTTCTTCCATCGGATACCACAGTTCTAAGTTTTACAAAGAAAGAAAAGGATGGAGAACAAGTCATTGATCTGGATCTTTCCGAAAAGTTTGGAACTTACATGAAAGAGATGGGGTCTTCTGCAGAATATTTGGTGATCGGAAGCATCTGCAATACGTATTTGGACGTTTACCACTGTGCAAAAATTCACATTACCGTAAACGGAGAGATGCTTGCCACAGGGCACGCGGAGTATCCGGGCTATATGACAAGATTTTCTTAAAAAAGAATAAAAAGCACCCTGTAAGGGGATCCGGCAGTATGTGCAGGCTTCCCTTACAGGGTGTTTTCTATTTATGCAATAATTTTCTTTTCAGCCAGTCGGCCGCATAACCGAATGTGTGGCGTATCAGGGCAAATTCGATCCGGATATAGCTGCCTAGATGCTCCATCCGAAACGGAACCTTGCGGCATTTGGACAGACCATGGATTCCTTCTTTGATTCCGTTTTTGTAATCTGTTCCAAATCCGATTTTGCAGAAAAATAAATATTTCACCAGATATCCCAAAAGTAATGGGATGAAATTCAGGATCAGCTGCAAAAGCGGCATATTTTTGTAATTCAGCCAGACACTGTTGCGGGCGGATAGTTTCACTTTAAAAGTGTTATATTTGGAACCGCTCGTTCCGCTTCCGACGTGGTACACAAGAGCGGAAGCGCAGAACCGGTTTTTATAGCCGTAGATCATGGCACGGTAACCAACATCGATATCTTCCAGATAGGCAAAATGGCTTTCGTCAAAGAAGCCGATTTTATCAAACACGCTTCGTCTGTAGATAGCAGCTCCGGCACAGGCCGTAAATACCGTATCATCTTCGGTGTAATTCGAAACCGGTCGTCCGGCTCCCCGGCATACACCCCAGCCCATCAAGGTATAGAGATCTCCTGCGCTGTCGATCAGATCGGGGTGATACATCTGGATCATCTTGCTGCTCACAGAAAAAATCCGGTCAGAGACCTCGATCGCCCGGAGCATCTCTTCGACATAACGAGAATCCACGGTTGTATCATTGTTTAAAAGAATGACGTACGGGGTATCTGCGTGACGTATCCCTTCATTGACCGCACGGCTGAATCCATAATTAGAATCCAGGGCCAGCACTTCGATATCAGGGTAAGTCTGTTCCATATATTCCAGACTTCCGTCCGTGGAGGCATTGTCCACGATCAGGATCTTGAAATCCCGGCAAGTCTGTTCATTTAAAGAAGCCAGACAGGGCTCCATAAAATGTTTTCCGTTATAATTGGGAATAATGATAGTAACTTTCATGTGCTCCTCATTTCTATTACTGCTGTAATTTATTTCGCGAATGTATTATATCAAATTCGGTTCTGTTTTTCTATACAAACATATGTTTATTAAAAATTACGAAAATATTACGGAAAAATGAATAAAATACTGTTAAAATCAAGTTTGTGCTTGTCCATTGAAATAAAGTATTGTATTATATCATAGATAATGTGTTTTTATAAGTAAGTTAGCGGAAGGTCGTATTATGATAAAAGAAAATCAGAAATTATTAAACCGTATTCAGGTTGTGCTGGATGCAGGAGTGATCATTGTAGCATATGTGCTGTCCTGGTATATCCGTTTTCGGAGCGGATTATTTGACCTGGATCCATGGTATCTGTCACTGAGAGAGTATATGAAGGTACTGTTCTTTCTGGTGCCGTCCTATTTGATCCTGTATTACGCATTTCAGCTCTACACGCCGAAGCGGGTACAGGGAAGAAGGCTGGAAGCCTGGCATGTAGTACAGGCGAATGTGATCGGCCTGATGGGTGTGACCATGGTATTTTTCCTTGCAAAGCTTTCAGACAGATATTCCAGATGGGTAGTATTTATCTTCTGCTTTGTCAATATTACCATGGAAGTATTCGCCAGAAATATGGTGAGGATGGTTTTGCGCAAGGCGAGAAAGAACGGATATAATCAGAAACATATGATTCTGGTTGGCTACAGCCGCGCGGCAGAGCAGTATATTGACCGGATTCTTGCAAACCCGGAGTGGGGATATGCTGTGCGGGGAATTCTGGATGACCACCAGCCGAGAGGAATGGAGTATAAAGGGATCAAGGTGATCGGGAGTATCGACAATCTGCTGGTCATTCTTCCGCAGAATCAGATCGATGAGATTGCGATCACACTGGGACTGGATGAGTATCACAAGCTGGAATATATTGTAAATATGTGTGAAAAATCAGGTGTGCATACAAAGTTTATTCCGGATTATAACAATATCATTCCGACAAAACCATATACAGAAGATATTCAGGGACTTCCTGTGATCAACATCCGTCATGTACCACTTAATAATGCTTTAAATAAGTTTGTGAAGCGCGCAGTGGACATTTTTGGTGCAATCGTTGCGATCATTCTTTTTTCACCTGTGATGCTGGTTGTATCTGTGCTGATCAAGCTGACTGCACCGGGACCGCTGATTTTTAAACAGGAGCGGATCGGGCTGCAGAACAAGCCGTTCTACATGTATAAGTTCCGTTCCATGATCGTACAGAAAGAGAGCGAAGAGAAGAAGGGCTGGACGACAAAAGATGATCCGAGAGTGACTCCGGTAGGAAAATTTATCCGGAAGACCAGCATTGATGAGCTTCCACAGCTATTCAATGTGCTCAAAGGAGATATGAGCCTGGTTGGTCCGAGACCGGAGAGACCATTGTTTGTAGAAAAGTTTAGGGAAGAGATTCCAAGATATATGATCAAGCATCAGGTGCGTCCGGGACTGACCGGATGGGCACAGGTGAATGGCTATCGTGGAGATACTTCGATCCGGAAGCGGATTGAGTGTGACCTGTATTATATTGAAAACTGGACGTTGGGACTGGATTTTAAGATTATCCTGCTGACGTTCCTGAAAGGCTTTATCAACAAAAACGCATACTAAAACGGAGGCGGATCTATGTTTCGCAGAAGAGAGCGAATATCGCTGCAGCAGAGAAAACGATTGAATAAAAAAAGACAAAGGCGGGGAATCCTGTTTTTGGTCCTGGAATTTCTGATACTTGCGGTTCTTGTTTTGGCGGCATTTATGATGTACAAGCTGGATCATCTCAACCATAATACACTGGATGAGAGCAGCCTGGAACTACATGAGACACCGAAGGAATACACGAATGTGGCATTGTTCGGGTTGGATTCCAGAGACGGAGAGCTAAGTGGCGGCGTGAGAAGTGACAGTATTATGATTGTCAGCATCAACAATAAGACCGGAGATGTAAAGATCATTTCCGTATATCGGGATACGCTGCTAAAGCAGCAGGATGGTTCTTATGAGAAAGCAAATGCGGCGTATTCCTTTGGAGGTCCGCAGGAGGCAGTGGCAATGCTCAACCGGAACCTGGATCTGGATATTACAAAATATGCTTCTGTAAATTTCAATTCGCTTGCAGATATCATAGATATCCTGGGTGGGGTGGAAGTAGAGCTGACCAGTGAGGAAATATTCTGGCTGAATGGATATACGGCAGAAACCTCACAGGTGGTAGGACGGCAGACACATACCCTGGATGAGAATTCTCCGGGAGTTCACAATCTGGATGGAATACAGGCAGTTTCATATACCAGGATCCGTTATACAGCCGGAGATGACTTTAAGCGTGCAGAGCGCCAGAGAATCATATTGCAGAAGATGATTCAGAAGCTGAAGACAGCAGGACCGGTAAAATGGAATAAGATTCTGGATCAGGTACTGCCGGAAATATCAACGAATATGACGACACCGGATATCATGAAACTGGGACTGAATATATTCCGATACAAAATTGGAGAGACAAAAGGCTTTCCGTTTGATATTACGACCAGTGAAAATGTCATTGGACTGGAAGGCTCTTATGCGGTTGCGATCGGACATGCGGACAATGTAAGACAGCTCCATGAGCAGCTTTTTGGAGAGACTGGATACCAGCCTTCGGACGAAGTACAGCAGATCAGTCAGGATGTGGCTTATCTGACGGGGGTTTATCCGGAAAATTATGCACAGTAGCGAAAGAGGAAAAGAATGTTACGAAAAATGATCGCAGACAGAAAAATCGAATATAGTTCTTATACTTTAGTTTATGCGGCAGCGGTATTGGCTGCAAAGGCACATCTGGATTATGTGACTGCAGTACTTCTGATGGAAGAGGCAATGTTTTTGTTTATATGGAATTTTAGAAAGACAAAAAATCTTGTGGATATGCGGGGGCTTTTTACGCTGGCATGGGTAGGCGGAGAAGGCATCGCATGCCTGAAGCTCAGCAGGCTGCAGAGTGACTGGAGCAATGTGACATGGCTGACCTTTTTTCTGATCTATGTGTGTTTCAATCTGGGATATGATCTCTGGCTTGGCCGTTTTTCGAAAGAACAGAGGCAGGAAGTAAAAAGAGATGAGATCTCGGCAAAGCGGATTCTGATCTGCATCTTCGGACTGATGGCAGCTTCCATTGCATGTTTTACGTTGGAGGCAGTGGTGGTAGGTTATATTCCATTGTTCAATTCAGCGCCTCATGCATATTCTTATTTTCATATTTCGGGAGTGCACTATTTTACAATCAGCTGCATTTTGATTCCGGCACTGACTGTATTGTATACCAAGGTTACAGAAAAAATTTCGGTCAGGACATGGATACTTTTAATTGCAGGAAACCTGACGGCAGTGGCGATTCCTATTTTATGTGTCTCCAGATTTCAGCTGTTGTTTGCGGTTGGCTTTGCGGCAGTGATGTATCTGATGTTGTATAAAAAAATCACATGGAAGATGATCGTCACAGGTTTATTGATCATGATTCCAGTGTATGTACTTCTGACAGTTGCAAGACGGCATAATGTGACTTATTTAAATGGAATTTTTGAGATGAAAAATTCCAAAATGCCGATTTTTATTACACAGCCTTATATTTATGTAGCCAATAATTTTGAGAATTTTAACTGTATGGTAGAGCAGTTGACAGCGCACACATGGGGACTGCAGATGCTGTTTCCGTTTTTTGCACTGACGGGATTGAAATTTGTATTTCCACAGCTGGTGACAATTCCGGATTTTGTCACAAAAACAGAGCTTACGACGTTAACGATGTTTTATGATGCCTACTATGATTTTGGAATCATCGGAACCGCTTTGTTTGCGTTTATAATCGGTCTGACTGCAGCAGCAGTTTCAATTCCGGTGCGTCAGAAGAAAAATCCGATGACGTATATGTTTTATGGACAGATTGCGATTTATCTGGGGCTTGCCTTTTTTACGACCTGGTTCAGTAATCCGACGACCTGGTTCTGGCTGGCACTGACTTTGATGATGTACTGGTTTGTCGGATATCGCAGGAAAGGAAAAGGTTCACATGGAAGGAAATAGAACAGTGGATGTGCTGATCCCTACGTATAAGCCGGATCAGAGATGCGTACAGCTGGTAAAACGTCTGTTAAGCCAGAGTGTTCAGGTCAATCGGATCTATCTGATCGATACAGAGAGCGGGATCTTTCCAAAAGAGTTGTATACGATTTCTGACAGAGTCAAGATCCACCGGATTCTGCCGGAAGAGTTTGATCACGGTGGTACGAGAAATCTGGGAGCTGAGATGTCAGATGCGGAGATTCTTGTCTACATGACCCAGGATGCTATGCCGGCGGATCAATTTCTGATCGAGCGTCTGCTTTACGGATTTTCGTATGAAAACGTAGCAGCAGTTTATGCAAGACAGCTGCCGGCAGCGGATTGTCAGTTTATTGAGCGCTATACAAGAGAATTTAATTATCCGAAAACCAGCAGATTGAAATCCAAAGAAGATCTTTCCAAACTGGGAATCAAAACCTATTTCTGCTCTAATGTCTGTGCAGCATACCAAAAGGATGTATACGAAAGGCTTGGAGGATTTGTACGAAAAACGATTTTCAATGAAGACATGATCCTGGCAGGCAGGATGATTCAGGCGGGATGGAAGATTTATTATGCGGCAGATGCAAAAGTGATCCATTCTCACAATTATAACTGCAGACAGCAGTTTCACCGGAATTTTGACCTGGCGGTCTCACAGGCAGATCATCCGGAGATTTTTGAAGGAGTACCTTCTGAAGGAGAAGGGATACGTCTGGTGAAGGATACAGCAAAATATCTGTTGAAGTCGGGCAGACCATGGCTTCTGGTATCTCTTGTATGCAAGAGCGGGTGGAAGTACATAGGATATAAACTGGGGAAAAATTATAAGAAACTGCCCCGGTGGCTGATTTTGAAATGTACGATGAATCCACGATACTGGAGAGAAACTTGAAATTCACAGTTTTTTCATTGATGTTTGAAGGAAAATATTGTATGATGTTAAAGTGCATATTTTAGGCAATCTATGATGTATGCCATGAGAAAGGATAGAATTATGGGAGATACAAGAAGGCGTTCGAGAGCAGTAATGTCCGGAGCGGACAGAAGAAGTTCTCAGAGGTCGGGGCAGCCGCGCCGCCGTCCGGAGCAAAGAAATCAGATGGGAGACGACAGGGACAAAACGCAGAGACAGCGGTCCGCCCAGAGAAAACGACCGTCCGGCAGCACTTCTGCCAATGGAAGGCGGTCTGCGAACGGAAGACCTTCACAGAAGGGGCGTTCGAGAAAGCGGGCAAAGAGAGGATTTGCATCCTGGTCTACAGGGAAAAAAGCAGTGGCGATTCTGATGGGGGTTCTGATCCTGCTGATTACAGCAACCGTTGCAGTGGTTGCGGCAAAATGGGGAAAAATTGGCGGTGTTGCATTAAATCCGGATAAGCTTGCGATTTCGGAGGAAGCAGAGATCAGCGGTACCGGTTACCTGACTGTTGCACTGTTTGGTCTGGATACGCGTGAGACAGATGAGGAGATGGGATCCCGAAGTGATACGATTATGGTGGCGTCTCTGAACCGTGAGACAAAGGAAATCAAGCTGGTTTCTGTGTACAGAGATACGCTTCTGCAGCTTTCAGATGGAACTTACAATAAAGCGAATGCAGCATATGCTTACGGCGGTGAAGAAGAAGCGGTTGCTATGCTCAATAAGAATCTGGATCTGAATATTGAGCACTATGTGTCAGTGGATTTTTCCGTTTTAGTTCATGTGATAGATGCCCTTGGCGGAATTGATATTAATGTAGAAGAAGCGGAAAATGGCATGGACATCATTCCGTATCTGAACAACTATGTTGTAGAAGTGATTAAAAATACAGGAGTGGATTCAGCTCCGTTTACGCAGTTAGGACAGCAGCATTTGAATGGAGTACAGGCAACGGCTTATGCCCGTCTCAGATACGGCGGCGGTGACGATTATAAGCGAACAGAGAGACAGCGGCAAGTACTGGAGCAGATTGCGATAAAAGCGCAGAAAGCAAAACTTTCCACGATCAACAAGATCATTGATAAGGTGTTTGACAACGTGAAGACGAATTTTACACTGACGGAGACGATTGCTTATGCAAAAGACGTGAAGTCTTATAAATTTGGAGAGACGCAGGGATTTCCGTATGAAAGTACAACGGCTGATCTTGATGTTGGAAATTCTGTTGTAGCGACAGATCTGGCATCCGATGTGACGAAGCTGCACCAGTTCTTATTTGGAGAGAACGATTATACACCGTCTTCTACGGTACAAAGTATCAGTGAGGATATTTCCAACTCCACGTATGATACGGGAGAATCTTACGATACAGAATATGATGAGTATGGATATTCTCAGGATTATTCCGGATATGACAGCGGCTACACAGATAACAGTTATGGAACTGGCGGATATCAGGACAGTGGCTATGGAGATGGCAGCTCTGGTAATGGGTATACAGAAGATACCGGCGGTGATTATGTACCTCCGTCAGATGGCGGCGGTACAGATAGTGGAAGCAGCGACAGTAATTCCCAGATACCGGATACCGGAACCGGCGACAGTGGTGATACCGGTGGAGAGAGCTTAGAATAAGGGAAAAACAGTTTTTATTTATACGAAGAAAAGTCGAGAGACAGGAAAGAGGAGATGTACATGAAGTCGTTGAAAAAGATAGGGATTCTTTTGTTTGCAGTGTGCTTTCTGATGCTGTATCCTTCAGTGTCTGTACATGCGGCAGAAGGAACGCTTCAGTTTTCGGATCCTACAGCAAAAGTAGGAGAGGATGTTACAGTCAAAGCTAAGATCAGTACTGGTGGAGAAGCAATCGGGGATGGTTTTGTCACAGTAACATATGACAAAGCAGCACTGGAGTTTGTCAGCGGAACCAATGCAACCGGTGGGGACGGAACGGTGAAGCTGGAGGCTACCGGGGATGGAACTGTTTCAGAGCTGGAGTATACCATGGTCTTTAAAGCGCTGAAAGAAGGAGCAACAAAGCTGGAGGTGTCAGATTATACCTCTTATCTGTATTCTGATGAAACTTTAAATCTGACAACAGGTGATTCCACAGTTACCGTGGAGGCAGGGGACGGAACATCGTCAGAGAGCTCAGCAGGGACCACTGCGGTGGCCACAGGAACGGGAAGTGTAGAGATCGACGGAGTCACATACACAATTTACAATGATTTTTCCGACGCGCTTGTTCCGGACGGATGCAGCAGAACTACGATGGAGTATAACGGAGAAACTGTAAACGCGATTTTGCAGGAAACTTCCGGAAAGTATTTTGTGTATCTGGTTGAGGGAGACAAAGACCCAGTGATGGCACTTTACAATGAAAAAGATAACTCATTTGCGATTACAGAGATGGTGTCGATTACAGATTCCAGTTATATCTTTTTGTTGGGAACAAATGATGGAAAAGGACTGCCGTCTCAGTTTAAGAAAACAAAACTGACAGTCGGCACACTGACTTTCCCGGTATGGCAGAATTCAGAGAGTGAGGACTTTTATCTGATGTATGCGATGAACGAATCAGGAGAGGAATCGTTCTACCAGTATGATACAAAGGATGAAACGTACCAGAGATATCCAGTCACAGATGTAAAAGAAAAGAGTACAAGTTCTTCGACAACACTGATAGATAAAGTAAAAAACTTTCTTCAGGATCAGGTGCTGATTGTTGTAGCAGCAGCCTGGGCGGTTATTTTAATTTTGATCATCATTATTATTGTAGTCGGCGTGAAATTACGCAGAAGAAATGAAGAACTTGATGAATTCTACGATGAGCATGAATCCATCGGGAATTCAAAAGGAAGTCGTGCAGTTGTTGAGAAAAAATCTCGTAAACAGTTCAAAGGATATCAGGACGAAGAGGATGATTTTGTAGATGACTTCGAAGACGAAGAGGAAACAGATGACGAAGATCCTGATGAATACGAAGAGTACGAAGATGATGACGAATATGGGGAAGATGATTACGACACATACGAGGACGATTCGGATGAATATGAGGATGATTTTGAAGAGTACGACGATGACGAGTATGAAGATGATGATTATGACGACGAATACGATGAGTATGAGGACTATGATGAAGAAGAGGATGATGTTCCAGAGTATCAGCCAAAACGAAGATCGTCTGCTCGTGAAGAAAAAGACAGCTATGATGTAGATTTTATAGATTTATAAGAAATTGGGGCAAACAACAGGGAGAGTCTGTGGTATGCCCCGATTTTATTTATAAATAGTCACTTTAAGGAGAGTATAAGGAGGAGAAAGATATGTGTGGAATTGTAGGATATGTAGGAGAAAAGCAGGCAGCGCCGATTTTGCTGGATGGATTATCAAAGCTGGAATACAGAGGATATGACTCAGCCGGAATTGCAGTCTATGACGGAGCAGAGATTCAGACAGAAAAATCAAAAGGTCGTTTAAAGGTGCTCAGTGAACTGACACATGACGGACAGACAATGCCGGGAACAATCGGGATCGGTCATACCAGATGGGCAACACATGGTGAACCGTCAGATGTAAATGCACATCCACATTATAATAAAAATAAAAATATTGTTGTTGTGCACAATGGAATTATTGAAAACTATTTGAAACTCAAACAGAAGCTGGAGAAAAAAGGGTATGAGTTTGTGTCGGAGACAGATACCGAAGTACTGGCACATCTTCTGGATTACTATTATCAGGGAAACCCTCTGCAGGCGATTACAAAGGTAATGCATCGAGTAGAAGGGTCCTATGCACTTGGGATCATGTTCCAGGATCATCCGGATGAACTTTATGCAGTGCGAAAAGACAGTCCGTTGATCGTGGGAGAGACAGAAAACGGATGTGTGATCGCATCCGATGTTCCGGCAGTGCTGAAATATACAAGAGATGTATATTTTATTGAAAATGAAGAGATTGTACGTATGGAAAAAGATTCGATGCAGTTTTTCAATGTAGATGAAGAAGAAATCGAGAAAACTCCTGAGCATATTGAGTGGGATGCCAATGCAGCAGAAAAAGGCGGATATGAGCATTTTATGCTGAAAGAGATGTATGAGCAGCCAAAAGCAATTCTGGATACGTTTTCACCGCGCATCAAAGGAAATGATATCGTGATCGAAGAGCTTGGGATGTCTGATGAGGAAATCAAGGCAATCCGCAAAATCATGATCGTGGCCTGTGGATCTGCATATCATGCGGGAGTTACTGCAAAATATGTGATGGAAGGAATGGCTCGGATTCCGGTGGAAACAGATCTGGCTTCTGAGTTCAGATACCGTGATCCGATCATGGGGGACGGAACATTGGTTGTGATCATCAGCCAGTCAGGAGAGACTGCAGATTCTCTGGCGGCACTGCGTGAAGCAAAGCAGAGAGGGGCAAAGGTACTTGGAATTGTCAATGTTGTCGGAAGTTCTATCGCAAGAGAGGCAGATAATGTCATGTATACATGGGCGGGACCGGAGATTGCGGTTGCGACAACAAAAGCATACTCCAGTCAGTTGATCGCATTGTATCTGCTGGCCATGAAATTTGCATTTGTGAGAGGGAAAATCACAGATTCGGAAATGCGGGGATATATTGAAGATCTTCAGAAACTTCCGGAGCAGGTGGAGCTGTTATTAAATAACAAGAATCGCATCCAGAAGTTTGCCAACCGTTATCTGGCAGCGAGAGAAGTATTCTTTATCGGAAGAGGAATCGATTATGCGATTTCCATGGAAGGATCTCTGAAATTAAAAGAGATTTCTTATATCCATTCAGAGGCATATGCTGCGGGAGAATTGAAACACGGAACCATTTCTCTGATCGAAGAGGGAACACTGGTAACAGCGATTCTTACACAGAAAGAGCTGTACAAAAAGAGCATCAGCAATATCGTGGAAGTAAGGACCAGAGGAGCATTTGTTCTTGCCATTACAAATGAAGGAAATCATGAGATTGAAAAAGCGGCAGATTACGTTGTATACATTCCGCAGACCAATCGATATTTTGCAAATTCTCTGGCGATCATTCCGCTTCAGCTGTTCGGATATTACATTTCCGTCGGAAGAGGATGCGATGTGGATAAACCGAGAAACCTGGCAAAATCTGTAACAGTAGAATAAATAAAGCTGGTTTCAAGAATTGTTAAAGGATTGAACACAGTTTCATCACAAAAGGACGGTATGATAGCAGTATAAAATACAAGAGAAAGAAGGAATTGATATGGAGAATCAATACAATTATTACCATTCTGAGGAACCGCAGAATGATTCATCTTATAGCAGTCAGCCGAACCCGGAGCATCATGAAAAACCAAAAAAGAAGATGCCAAAGGCCGTTGTGGTGACAGGATGCGCGTTGCTGTTCGGAGTGGTTTCAAGTGCCACATTTTTAACAACAAATGTAGTCGGAAACAAAGTGCTGGGACTGGATCAGAAGGCTGCAAAAGAAGTATCTAATACAACACAGAATAAAGCGACACTGACGAAGACGTCCAGTGTAGTTACATCGGATGTTTCCAGTGTTGTGGAATCTGTGATGCCATCAATTGTATCCATCACAAATATGAGTGTTCAGCAGGTGCAGAGCTTCTTTGGAGGAACCTCCCAGCAGGAAGTGACCAGTGCAGGAACAGGAATTATCATTGAAAAGACAGATTCAGAGCTTTTGATCGTTACAAATAATCATGTCGTTGCAGACAGCAATCAGCTGACAGTGACATTTGACGATCAGAGCAGTGTGGAAGCAGATATCAAAGGAACAGATTCCGCACATGATCTGGCTGTGATCGCAGTTCAGCTGGATAAGATTTCGGATGATACACTGGACAAAATTTCAGTAGCGACACTTGGAGATTCTACAAAATTGAAAGTAGGAGAACCTGCCATTGCAATCGGAAACGCACTGGGATACGGACAGTCTGTTACAACAGGAGTGATCAGTGCAACAGACAGAGAGAGCCAGACAACAGACAGTGCAACAGGAGAGACAACAGGATCTTCTGATGTAAAACTGATTCAGACAGATGCAGCGATCAATCCTGGAAACAGTGGAGGAGCTCTTGTGAATGCAAATGGAGAAGTCATTGGAATCAACTCTGCAAAACTGATCGGAGAGAATGTAGAAGGAATCGGCTATGCAATTCCAATCTCAGATGTCACAGACATTATTACAAACCTGATGAATCAGGAGACAAAGACAAAAGTATCTGAGGCAGAGAGAGGATATCTCGGAATTACAGGACTGGATGTAGAAGATTCTGATTCTCAGCGTTATGGAATGCCGACAGGTGTTTATATTTCCGAAGTATCACGCGGAGGCGGAGCAGCTGATGCAGGAATTACAAAAGGAAGTATCATTGTAGGATTCAACGGAATCACAATTGACAGTATGGAGTCATTGCAGGAGCAGCTCCAGTACTATAAGAAAGGCGAAAAGGTAACACTGACGCTTCAGGTTCCCGGAGATGGTGGAGAATATCAGGAACAGACAGTTGATGTGACATTGGGAAGCAAAGCTCAGTAAAAAAGATAACATGTAAAAAGCGGAAGCAAATAGTCAGGCTTCCGCTTTTTTTGTGGCTGTAATAAAGCAATGGAAAAGTCGCCGCATCTTTTCGCTGCTTCGAAACATACATTCCGGATGCCACTGAACTCCAATGGCAAAAGGATGAGAAGAATGCTCGATGGCTTCTATCGTCTGATCCGGGGCAAGAGCGCTGACTTTCAAATTAACTCCCGGTCTGTCGATCGCCTGATGATGGAAGCTGTTGACGTAAACAGAGCGGCCAAGACAGGAAAAGAGTCTGGAAGACCTTTCAATCCGGACAGGATGGCTGACATCACTGCGGGAGTCAGATCGCTGCATATGATCAAGAGATTCTCCTGGTTGGTATCGGATATCCTGAAACATGGTTCCTTGACAGGCGGTATTGAAAATCTGCATTCCACGGCAGATGGAAAATACAGGCTTTGTAGAAGACAGAATCAGCTTCATCAGGCGGATCTGAAATAGATCCAGTGTGATATTGGTGTTTCCGATGCCTTCTCTGGGTTCTTGACCAAATAACAAAGGCGTGATATCATTTCCGCCGCAGAAGAGAAAACCATCGCACAGCCGTAAATATTGTTGAAGCATGGAATCTGAGCGGATCAGCGGAAGCAGGATGGGGATGCCGCCGGAATACCGGACAGACTGAATATAAGGATTGGATACAAACTGGCGGTTGTCCGACAATCCGCAGACAACAATGCCGATCAGAGGTTTTGCAGATTCAGATTTCATTTTTGCGTCTCCTGTCATATAATAGTGGTGGTTTTAGCATATGTAAAAAAAGAAGAGCTTATACGTAAATCAGGAACAAAAAAGGAGAGGAAAATGAGAAAATGGATCGATATGCACTGTGATACATTGAGTAAGCTGCTGCCGGCAGAAACGCTGGAAGAGAACAGTCTTTGTGTGGATCGAAAGAGAATGGAACAGACCAAAATGCTGGCTGAATTTTTTGCCTGTTTTGTATACGTGCCAGATGGAAAGTGGGAAGAAGCATACCAGAAGGTGATGGAGATGGTTGCCCGTATGGAGTGTGAGACAAAAGAAAATAAGAAATTAAAGCTTATAAAAACAGCAAAAGATTTAGAATATGCAGAACGGGAGGAACTCAATCTGGCACTGCTGACCGTGGAAGAAGGCGGCGTTTTAAATGGAAACAGAAACCGCCTTGAAGAACTGTATCAGAGAGGTGTCCGCCTGATCACACTGACATGGAATTATGAAAATTGCATCGGATATCCGAACAGCAGAAATGCACAGGAGATGCAAAAGGGATTGAAATCTTTTGGAAAACAGATGGTAGAAGAAATGAACGAAAGAGGAATGCTGGTGGATGTTTCTCACTTGTCAGACGGTGGCTTTTGGGATTGTATCCGGCTGAGCAAAAAACCGATTATAGCGTCTCATTCTAATGCCCGCGCACTTTGTGCGCACCCGCGAAATCTTTCGGATGAGATGCTTTGTGCACTCGGGGAATGCGGAGGTGTTGTGGGACTTAATTTTTATCCGCAGTTTTTACAAAGCGATCGGTCAGCGGAGGTTTTGGATATTGCAAAGCATGGGATGCATATCCTGCAAAAAGCCGGAGAGGATTCTGTGGCACTGGGAACAGATTTCGATGGATTTGAGGCAGGGCAGAACTGGCTTCGCGGGATTGAAGAGATCGAGTGTGTATGGGATGCTTTGAAAAAGGCAGGAATGACGGAACGTCAGCTGGATAAGCTTTCGTATCAGAATGTCAAAAGAGTGCTTGAGGAAGTGCTTTAAATATTTCTCAAAACAAAGTCTGGTTATCGGCAGGAGAATCTGGTACAATAGGAAAGATTGAAACTACAAAGGAAAAGGATAGGGAGGATTTTTCAATGGAAAATCAGAAAATCATTCAGGTGGAAGAAAAAGTGCCCTTTAAGATGCTGCTTCCACTGAGTATTCAGCACATGTTTGCCATGTTCGGGGCATCCGTGCTTGTTCCGTTTGTGTTCGGGATCAACCCGGCAGTTGTACTGTTTATGAACGGAATCGGAACACTGCTATTTATCTTGATCACAAAGGGAAAAGCTCCGGCATATTTAGGTTCCAGTTTTGCATTTCTTGCTCCGGCAGGAGTTGTGATCAGCAAATGGGGATACGAGTATGCGCTGGGTGGATTCGTTGCAGTCGGATTTCTGGGCTGCATTCTGGCGCTGATCATCTATAAGTTCGGGTCTGACTGGATCCATGTAGTACTGCCGCCGGCAGCCATGGGACCGGTTGTTGCACTGATCGGTCTGGAACTGGCAGGAACTGCGGCATCCAATGCAGGATTAAAAGACGAGGTGATCGATCCGAAAAATGTGATTGTATTTCTTGTAACTTTAGGAGTTGCAGTGCTTGGATCAGTGGTATTCCGTAAGTTTTTTGCGGTAATTCCGATTCTGATCGCGATCATTGCCGGATATGTGGCCGCTGTTATCTGTGGAATTGTCGATTTCTCAAGTGTGAGTACGGCGTCCTGGCTGGCAATTCCGAATTTTTCTGCACCGAAATTCAAGTGGGAGGCAATCGTCATCGTGCTGCCGGTTCTTCTTGTGATCGCTTCCGAGCATATCGGACATCAGATCGTGACGAGTAAGATCATCGGCAGAGACTTGCTGAAGGAACCTGGACTTCACCGTTCTCTTTTTGCAGATAACTTTTCCACTATGATCTCCGGATTTATCGGTTCTGTACCGACAACGACTTACGGGGAAAATATCGGAGTGATGGCAATGACAAAGGTATACAGTGTATATGTGATCGGAGGAGCAGCTGTTCTTTCTATTATTTGTTCCTTTATTGGAAAACTGACAATGCTGATTAATTCCATTCCTGGACCGGTTATCGGTGGAATTTCGTTCCTGCTTTACGGAATGATCGGAACTTCCGGTATCCGTATTCTGGTAGAAGAGCAGGTGGATTACGGTCGTTCCAGAAATATGGCAATGACATCCGTGATCTTTGTGACAGGATTGTCCGGAATTTCCGTAGAATTTGGTGGGATTCAGCTTTCCGGAATGGTACTTGCCTGTGTGACAGGAATGCTGATGGGACTTCTGTTCTTTGTACTGGATCAATTAAAACTGACAAATGACAGAGAGACAGAATAAACAGCTGTTTTCAAATAAAAGATGGCGAAAGTTCGTGTATGAGCTTTCGCCATCTTTTTATTTTATCCTATTTTTCTAATTCCTGCATTTTCATTGCACGCACTTTCAGAGGAAGTCCGAACAGGTTGATAAATCCTTCTGCATCGTGGTGGTCATAAAGCTCTCCGGTTGTGAAGCTTGCAAGGGATTCACTGTATAATGAGTAAGGGGAAGTTGTTCCCGCTTTGATGATGTTTCCTTTGTAAAGCTTGAATTTTACTTCTCCGGTCACATACTGCTGTGTGACATCCACAAATGCCTGGACTGCTTCGCGAAGCGGTGTGAACCATTTTCCTTCGTATACGATCTGTGCCATTTTATTTCCCATGTCCTTTTTTACTTCATAGGTTGCACGGTCGAGTACAAGTTCTTCTAGCTGGTCATGTGCTTCCATCAGGATCGTTCCGCCAGGAGTTTCATAAACACCGCGGGATTTCATTCCGACAACACGGTTTTCTACAATGTCAACGATTCCGATTCCGTGTTTTCCGCCAAGTTTGTTGAGTTCTGTGATAATCTCAGATACTTTCATTTCTTTTCCGTTCAGACTTTTCGGAACACCTGCTTCAAATGTCATGGTGACATATTCTCCTTCGTCTGGTGCTTTTTCAGGAGAAACACCAAGAACAAGAAGGTCATCGTAGTTTGGCTCACATGCAGGATCTTCCAGCTCCAGCCCTTCATGGCTGATATGCCACAGATTACGGTCACGGCTGTAGCTGTGTTTTGCATCAAATGGAAGATCAATACCGTGAGCTTTGCAGTATTCGATCTCATCTTCACGGGACTGCATGGTCCATACATCTGTCATACGCCATGGAGCAATGATCTTTAAGTCCGGTGCAAGCGCTTTGATTCCGAGTTCAAAACGGATCTGGTCATTTCCTTTTCCTGTTGCACCGTGGCAGATTGCAGTAGCGCCTTCTTTGCGGGCAATCTCTACCAGTTTTTTCGCGATCGGCGGACGAGCCATGGAAGTTCCAAGCAGATATTTGTTCTCATAGACTGCTCCTGCCTTCACACATGGAACAATGTAGTCGTCGCAGAATTCGTCGATGATGTTTTCAATGTAGAGTTTGGAAGCGCCGGATAATTTTGCGCGTTCCTCTAATCCGTCCAGTTCTTCGCCCTGACCACAGTCGATACAGCAGCAGATGACTTCGTAATCAAAATTCTCTTTCAGCCATGGTATGATGGCAGTCGTGTCAAGTCCTCCGGAATACGCCAATACAACTTTTTCTTTACTCATAATGATATCCTCCTTAAAAAATCTCTATTGTCTGATATGTTGTTGCCAATCGTGTATGACAAAACCGTTACGCTTTAGAAGCTAATCAGTAATATACACCTAAATTCATAAATATGCAATAGAAAAATGGAAAAAAGTGAAAAATATACAATAAAATTCAAAAAGTATGCATAAAATAAAAAGGGGAATACAGAGCGGATGCAAATATGTTGTTGGAAAGCGATCCAATATCAGTTATAATAAGGGTATTGTAAACTGTGGATTAGGAGAGAATGTGTATGAATATATTAGTTGTAGTAGATATGCAGAATGATTTTATTGATGGTTCTCTGGGCACAGAAGAGGCGCAAAGGATTGTTCCTGAAGTAGTGAAAAAGATACAGACATTTGATGGAACTGTGTTTGCGACAAGAGATACCCACGAAGAGAACTATCTGGAGACGGCAGAAGGAAAAAAACTTCCGGTCAGACATTGTATCCGTGGAACAGAAGGCTGGCAGATCAGACAGGAGATCTCAGATCTTCTGACAGAGGCGCCTGTTGATAAAGTGACGTTCGGAAGCAGGGAGCTTGTGAAAAAGCTGGAGCAGATCCAGGAAGAGACTTCGATCGAGAGCATTACGCTGATCGGGCTTTGTACAGATATCTGCGTGATCTCCAATGCCATGCTCTGTAAGGCGTTTCTGCCAGAGGTTCCCGTACAGGTGGATGCGTCCTGCTGTGCAGGAGTGACGGTGGAGAGTCACATGCAGGCGCTGGAGGCAATGAAGATGTGTCAGATCGACATTTTATAGAAGATACAGGAATGAAAAAAGAGGGTACAAAAAGATGGACAGAAAAGACATACTGCTGAATAAGCAGAGGATTGTGATCAAAGTGGGAACTTCCACGATCACTTATGAAGAAACAGGAAATATCAATCTGGAGAAGCTGGAGAAGTTTGTTCGTATTTTGATCAATCTCAGGAATAAAGGAAAAGAAGTGATCGTTGTCTCATCCGGTGCAGTCGGAGTTGGGAAAAATGCCCTGGGAATGGACAGGCGTCCTCAGACGGAGTCTGAAAAACAGGCATGTGCGGCAGTCGGTCAGGGGAAGCTGATGATGATCTATGAAAAGCTGTTTAACGAATACGGACAGCTCACGGCACAGGTTCTGCTCACAAAAGAATCTGTGACAAATGCCAAATGCCGCAAAAATGCAAAACAGACATTTGATGAGTTGTTTAAGATGCAGGTTGTCCCGATCGTCAATGAGAATGACGCCATTTCGGTGGACGAGCTTTCTTATGGGAACTTCGGAGACAACGATACACTGGCGGCATATGTGTCCCGGCTTGTGGATGCGGATCTTCTGATCCTGATGTCAGATATCGATGGGCTGTACACAGATGACCCGCGAAAAAATCCGAATGCAAGATTTATCCATACGGTCGGCAAGATCGGGCGGGGTCTGGAAAACATGGCAAAAGGAGCATCCAGTGATTGCGGGACAGGGGGTATGGCAACTAAGATCAAGGCTGCAAAAATTGCCACTGCAGCAGGGGCAGATATGATCATTGCAAACGGGGATAATATTTATTCGATCAATGATGTGATGAATGGTAAAAAAGTAGGAACGTTGTTTTTGTCAGAGCAGCATCAGAAAGAGATGGCAGAAGAGGTGGCGCCTGAACGGGCAGAGTTCCGCAGACAGGCAAAACGGGAAAAGAAGGTTTAGATGGTATCAGGAAAGGAGACTGTATGGAAACGTATATGGAGACATTGGGATGCAGAGCAAAAGAAGCATCAAGGGCAGCGGCAAAGCTGACGACCGTTGAAAAGAACAGAGGGCTTGAATTTGTGGCAGAAGAATTATGTCTGCGAAAAGAAGAGTTGCTGTCAGAAAACGAGAAGGACATGGAGGCTGCAAGAGAACAGGGGATGTCCGAAGCACTTCAGGACAGATTGAGACTGACCCAAGCACGGATTGAGGCAATGGCGGAAGGTTTGAGACAGATTGCAGGGCTTTCAGATCCGATCGGGGAAGTCCTTTCCATGAAAAACCGGCCGAATGGACTGCGTATCGGGAAAAAGAGAGTGCCGCTCGGTGTTGTTGGTATTATTTACGAATCCAGACCAAATGTCACAGCAGATGCGTTCGGGCTGTGTTTTAAGACCGGAAACGCAGTGATCCTGCGGGGAGGCAGTGATGCGATCAATTCCAACAAAGCAATCGTACAGGTGATCAAGGCCGGACTTCGCAAAGCCAGATTATCCCAGGATCTGATCCTACTTGTAGAGGATACGAGCAGAGCAGTTGCCACGGAGATGATGCGCCTGCATGAGTATATTGATGTTCTGATTCCAAGAGGCGGTGCCGGGTTGATCTCTACTGTGGTGCAGAACAGTACAGTGCCGGTAATTGAGACAGGAACCGGAAACTGTCATATTTATGTGGATGAGAGTGTGGATGTAACGATGGCTGCGGAAATCATTGAAAATGCGAAGACACAGCGTCTTGGTGTGTGTAATGCATGCGAATCTCTTGTGATCCACGAAAATGTTTTAGAGCAGGCATTGCCGGGTATTGTAAAGCGCCTGAACAATCATCAGGTGGAGATTCGCGGAGATGAGAAGGCGAGAGCAGTCTGCACAGAAATTCTGCCTGCATCAGAAGAAGATTGGGGAATGGAATATCTGGATGCCATTATTTCCGTGAAGACAGTGGCCTCTCTGGATGAGGCAATCCGCCATATCAACCGGTATAATACCGGACATTCCGAGGCGATCATTACAAAAGATTATGACAGTGCGCTGCGTTTTCAGGATGAGATCGATGCAGCAGCAGTGTATGTCAATGCGTCCACCAGATTTACAGATGGATTTGAATTTGGGTTTGGCGCGGAAATCGGGATCAGTACGCAGAAGTTGCATGCAAGAGGACCGATGGGACTGGAAGCGCTGACGACAACAAAATATATTATTTTCGGAAACGGACAGATCCGAAAATAAAAAAATAAAAAACCATGCTTGCATAATATACAAAAAGGATGTATACTTATGCAAACGTGGTTTTTATTTATACAGAAATATGAATAAAATACAAAAAAATGCATACTAAATGAAAAAAATATGAATAAAGTGAGAAAGGAGCTTTCAGAATGATAAAAGCAGGAATTATTGGTTCGACAGGATATGCAGGAGGAGAACTGGTCCGTATTCTGACAGGACATAAAGAGGCAGAGATCAAATGGTACGGTTCCAGAAGCTATATCGATCAAAATTATGCAGATGTATACCGCAATCTTTTTCAAATCGTGGATGCGAAGTGTATGGATGATAACATGGACGCGCTGGCAGATCAGGTGGATGTGATTTTTACGGCAACCCCGCAGGGGCTGTGTGCATCTCTGATCAATGAAGAGATTCTGTCAAAGACAAAAGTGATCGATCTGAGTGCAGATTTTCGGATCAAAGACGTGTCTGTCTATGAAGAGTGGTACAAAATAGAGCATAAAAGTCCTCAGTTTATCGAAGAGGCGGTGTACGGACTTTGTGAGATCAACCGGGAAAAGATCAAAAATGCAAGATTGGTAGCCAATCCGGGATGTTACACAACCTGCTCCATTCTCACAGCCTACCCCCTGGCAAAAGAAGGTCTGATCGATATGAACACACTGATTATTGATGCAAAATCCGGAACGTCAGGAGCCGGGCGGGGTGCAAAAGTGGCAAATCTGTACTGCGAAGTGAATGAAAATATCAAAGCATATGCAGTTGGAAGTCACAGACATACCCCGGAGATTGAAGAACAGCTCGGGTATGCGGCGAATGAGACCGTGAAATTGAGCTTCACACCGCATCTGGTTCCGATGAACCGGGGAATTCTGGTGACGGAATATGCATCGTTGAAAAAGGAAGTCACCAAGGCGGAAATCCGGGAGATTTATGAAACTTATTATGGAAAAGAGCCGTTTATCCGGATTCTGGATGACGGAGTCTGCCCGGAGACAAAATGGGTGGAAGGAAGTAACTATGCAGACATTGGCTTTCAGATCGATCCGCGTACCAACCGCATAATTCTGATGGGAGCCATCGACAACCTGGTAAAAGGAGCAGCAGGGCAGGCGGTACAGAATATGAACCTTCTGTTTGGATACAAGGAACAGGAAGGTCTGGAACTGATTCCGATGTTTCCGTAAAGATTCCATAGGCAGAGGTGAGAAGATGATTCGGACAATGACAATTGAAGATTATGAACAGGTATATGCGCTCTGGAAGAAGATACATGGTTTTGGATTGCGAAGTATCGATGATTCCAGGGACGGTGTGGAAAAATTTTTAAAACGAAATCCGACAACCAGTGTCGTGGCGACAGAAGACGGAAAAATCGTAGGTGCGATCTTGTGCGGGCATGACGGAAGACGAGGCTGTCTGTATCACGTCTGTGTGGATGAAGCGTACCGCAGACGTGGAATCGGGAAAGCAATGGTCGTACAGTCCATGGAGGCTTTAAAAGAAGAAGGAATCAGCAATGTATCTCTGATCGCATTTACGCAGAACGATATCGGAAATGCATTCTGGAATACCATCGGATGGAATGAGCGGCAGGATTTGAACTATTATGATTTTGTGTTGAATACAGAAAATATTACAGCATTTAATGCGCAGTAAATGAGGAGGCATGCACGATGAAAAAAATAACAGGCGGAGTCACAGCAGCAAAAGGATTTGAAGCAGCGGCAGCGGCCGCAGGGATCAAATATGAAAACAGAACAGATATGGCACTTGTATACAGCGTAAAACCGTGCAAAGTGGCAGGAACTTTTACGACCAATGTAGTAAAGGCGGCTCCGGTGAAGTGGGACCGCCGGATTGTGGAATCTAAGATCAAGTCTCAGGCAGTGATCATCAACTCCGGAATCGCAAATGCCTGTACAGGAGAAGAGGGGATGCACTGTTGTCTGGAGACTGCGAAAGCTGCAGCAGAGGCTCTTGAAATTCCGGCAGACGGTGTTCTGGTTGGCTCGACAGGGGTGATTGGGATGCAGATGCCGATTGAAAAATTAAAAAAGGGTATTCAGATTCTGGCAAAAGAAAAACAGTCGGGGGCAGTGGCAGCAAATGCGGCGGCAAAAGCAATCATGACCACAGATACTATGGAAAAAGAAGTGGCAGTGACCGTGGAGATTGGAGGGAAGACCGTTACCATTGGAGGGATGGCCAAAGGATCAGGTATGATTCATCCGAATATGTGCACCATGCTGGCTTTTCTTACAACAGATGCGGTAATCTCCAGAAAAGCGCTCAAAGCAGCACTTTGCGCAGATGTGGAAGAAACGTATAATATGATCTCTGTAGACGGAGATACGTCAACGAATGACACAGTACTTCTTCTGGCGAACGGAATGGCAGAAAATCCAAAAATCAAAGAAGGGACAAAAGAATTTGAAATATTTGCAGAAGCTCTGCATGAGGTCAATGAGACACTAGCAAAAAAAATGGCAGGAGACGGAGAAGGCGCCACAGCATTGTTCGAAGTGACGGTAAGAGGTGCAGATACGAAAGAACAGGCGAAAACACTGGCAAAATCCGTGGTCTGCTCCAATCTGACCAAAGCGGCGATTGCCGGTCATGATGCAAACTGGGGACGGATCTTGTGTGCTATGGGCTATTCCGGTGCCGAATTTGATCCGGAGAAAGTAGATCTGTATTTCAAAAGCAGCGCCGGAGAGTTAAAGATCATCGAAAACGGAGTCGCGCTGGATTACAGTGAAGAAAAGGCCACAGAGATTTTATCCATGCCGGAGGTGACTGCTATTGCAGATCTCGGACAGGGAGAGGAAACAGCAACCGCATGGGGATGTGATCTTACCCACGGATATATCGATATCAATGCGGATTACCGCAGCTAGTACAATGTATATTCAGTAAAAAAGACAGGCAGGAGGAGTGAGAATATGAATGAAAATATGAATCAATATCTGGAGAAGGCGAAAGTACTGATCGAGGCACTGCCGTATATCCAACGGTTTAACCGGAAGATCGTCGTTGTAAAATACGGCGGCAGCGCCATGACAGACGAGGCGTTAAAGCAGAAAGTAATCGAGGACGTTACCTTATTAAAGCTGGTCGGCTTCAAACCGATCATTGTGCACGGAGGCGGAAAAGAAATCAGTAAATGGGTCGGAAAGATCGGCAAAGAACCGCAGTTTATCAACGGACTTCGGGTGACTGATGAAGAGACCATGGAAGTAGCGGAAATGGTACTTGGAAAAGTGAACAAAAGCCTGGTACAGCTTCTGGAAGGACAGGGAGTACGCGCCATCGGAATCAGCGGGAAGGACGGTGGACTTCTGAATGTGGAAAAGAAATATTCCAACGGAGAAGATATCGGATTTGTCGGGGAGATCAAAAAAGTAGATGCACAGATTTTGCATGATCTTCTGGAGAAGGATTTTCTTCCGGTCGTGTGTCCGGTAGGAATGGATGATGAATTCCATACATATAATATCAACGCAGATGATGCAGCCTGTGCCATTGCAAGAGCCATGAAGGCAGAAAAACTGGCATTTCTGACAGATATTGAGGGAGTATATAAAGATCCGAAGGATCCTGCTACTCTCATCTCCGAGCTTCTGGTAAAAGAAGCAAAACAGCTGATCGAAGAGGGCTATATCGGAGGAGGAATGCTTCCTAAGCTGAATAATTGTATTGATGCCATTGAAAACGGCGTTTCCAGAGTGCATATTTTAGATGGGCGGATCCCGCACTGTCTGCTTCTGGAATTCTTTACAAACAAAGGAATCGGTACGGCAATTTTACATGAAGAAGAAAGCAGGTATTATGATGGTGAATGAGAAGATCAAAGCAGCAGAAGAAAATCTAATACACGTATACAATCGGTTTCCAATTGCGCTGGAGAGGGGAGAAGGTGTTTATCTGTATGACACGAACGGGAAAAAATATCTGGATTTTGCAGCCGGATTTGCAGTGTCGGGACTGGGATACGGAAATCAGAAGCTGAATGCGGCATTAAAATTCCAGATCGATCAGCTGTATCATACGTCCAACCTGTATTATCATACCAATTGTGGAGAGGCAGCACAAAAACTGAACCGGATTTCGGGGATGGACCGGGTATTTTTTACGAACAGCGGGTCTGAGGCAAATGAGGGGGCTTTAAAAGCGGCAAGACGATATGCGTATAATAAAAAATCGGGCAGATATCAGTTTATCGCCATGGAAAATTCGTTCCACGGGCGCAGCTTCGGCGCCGTTTCCGTGACTGGACATACTGCGTATAGAGAACCTTTTGAACCGATGCTCCCGGGAGTTTCTTTTGCAGAATTCAATAATCTGGACAGTGTGAAAGCGCTGGTGACGGATCAGACCTGCGCAATTATTTTAGAACCATTACAGGGGGAAGGAGGGATCAATCTTGCTACACAGGAATTCATGGAAGGAATCCGTAAGATCTGTGATGAGAACGATATTCTGATGATCTGTGACGAAGTGCAGTGCGGAATGGGAAGAACCGGCGCGATGTTTGCATGGCAGAAATTCGGGGTAAAACCAGATATTCTGACTATGGCAAAGGGAATTGGAAACGGTATTCCGGTGGGAGCCTTTGCCATGACAGAAAAAGTGGCACAGGCATCGTTAAAGCCGGGAGATCACGGGGCAACTTATGGCGGTAACCCACTGGCATGTATGGCAGTCAAGACGGTGATCGACATTTTTGAGGAAGAAAAGATCGTGGAGCATGTCAATGAAGTGTCAGAATATCTGACAGAACGTCTGGAAGAACTGGTACAACATGTGGATGGCGTGCTGGAACGAAAAGGAACCGGACTGATGCAGGGTATTGTGTTAAAGCAACCGGTCGCGCAGGTAAATAACCGTGCCATTGAGGAAGGACTTCTTGTGATCCAGGCACAGGGCAATGTACTGCGTCTGGTACCTCCGCTTATCATTGAAAAAGAGCATGTGGATGAAATGATCCCAAAATTGACAAAAGCATTGACAGAGTGATAAATGAAAAACCAGGATTCGGGAAATACTAAAAGAAATTGAGAAAAATTTCAGGAGGTAGAAAACGATGACTGGTTTTTTAATTGCCCTTCTTTCCGGGGCGCTGATGAGTGTTCAGGGTGTATTTAATACACAGGTAACAAAGACAACCGGATTGTGGGTCAGCAATATCTGGGTGCAGTTAAGTGCTTTTCTGGCATGTCTGGCGGTATGGTTTCTGGCAGGAAGAGCGGATGTGACGGCACTTGCGAAGGTGGAACCGAAATATATGCTCTTAGGAGGCGTGATCGGAGCAGGGATTACCTGGACCGTAGTTAAGAGCATGGCATCCTTAGGACCGGCAAAAGCAGCACTTCTGATCGTAATTTCCCAGCTGATCGTGGCGTATGTGATCGAGCTTCTGGGGATGTTTGGTGTGGAAAAATCGCCGTTTGCATTCCGGAAGCTGGCAGGGCTTGTTGTGGCACTGATCGGGATTGCAATCTTCCAGTGGGAATAGAGCGTCAGAATTGTAATAAATGCGTAACAGGATTGTAAAAATGTTATTGTAATTTTGAGCGTTTTTCGTTACAATATTACTGTCCAATATAAAAGGGGATTCCTTGCGTCTGAGATTGTGAGGAAATATGAGGGACAGATGGAAAAAGAAAGCTTATTATACAGTTGTTATGATCTTGACTGCGTTGTGCCTGATCAGCGGGTGCGGGCAAGAGTCGGGGGAAGAACTTAAGGAGATTTCTCTGGAGGAGACACAGAAAGAAAAAGAAGAGTCCTCTGCAGAAGAAAAGAAGGTTGAAGACAAAGAACCGAAGAAAGAGACAAAGATTTTTGTCTATCTGTGCGGAGCAGTCGGAAAGCCCGGCGTGTATGAAGTGGGCAGTGACGACAGGCTTTATGAAGTCATTGCCATGGCGGGCGGACTGACAGCCGAGGCTGCACAGGATGCAGTGAATCAGGCAAGGGTTGTTGTGGACGGAGAGCAGATCTACATTCCCACCAAAGAGGAGATGCAGACACAGGCAGCAGCACAGCCGGGGGCAAGTCCGGCAGAAGGAACAAAGCCGCAGGATGGAAAAGTCAATCTTAATACGGCGACAAAAGAAGAATTGATGACGTTGTCCGGTGTAGGCGAGTCCCGGGCGGACAGTATTATTGCCTATCGGGAAGAAAACGGCAGGTTCCAGAATACAGAAGAGCTGATGCAGATCAGAGGAATCAAAGAAGGTCTGTATAATAAGATTAAAGATAATATTACAGTATAGCAGGAAGTTGAAGGAAGAAAGTATGAGCAAGAAGAAGATCTTAGTAGTTGACGATGAAAAGTTGATCGTGAAAGGGATACGGTTCAGTCTGGAACAGGACGACATGGAGGTGGACTGTGCCTATGACGGTGAGGAAGCACTGCAGTATGCAAAGAACTGCGAGTATGACCTCGTGCTGCTGGATGTGATGCTCCCGAAGATGGATGGGTTTCAGGTTTGTCAGGCCATCCGTGAGTTTTCCGACATGCCGATCGTCATGCTGACTGCCAAAAGTGAGGATATGGACAAGATACTCGGGCTGGAGTACGGAGCGGATGATTATATTACGAAGCCGTTCAATATTCTGGAAGTCAAGGCCCGGATCAAAGCGATCATGAGAAGGACTGCGAGAAAAGAGGAGAGTGCGCAGACTGCCAAGATTCTGGTCAAAGGCAATATGCGGATCGACTGTGAGAGCAGAAGAGTGTTTATCGGAGAGCGTGAGATCAATCTGACAGCAAAAGAATATGATGTGCTGGAGCTTCTTGCCATGAATCCGAACAAAGTCTACAGCCGTGAGAATCTGCTGGATCTTGTATGGGGTGTGGATTATCCGGGGGATGCCAGAACAGTGGATGTACATATCAGAAGGCTTCGGGAGAAGATCGAGCTGAATCCGAGCGAGCCGAAGTATGTACACACAAAATGGGGGGTAGGTTATTATTTCCAGGGATAAATTACATATCAGAGTAAAGAATCATATATTTAAAAGCATGCGGTTCTGGCTGATCGTGCTGTTTGTGGTGTTTGGGCTGATCCCATGTCTGGCTTCTTATGTCTGGACAGTGAAAACATCTGAGCAGCGTGCCATTTCGGTCAGAACAGCAGAAATTCAGAATCAATGTACTATTCTAAGCAATCAGCTGAACAGTTATCAGTATCTGACCAACCCGTCTTCAGAAGTGATCGATGCAAATTTAACCCAACTGACCAATATTTATAACGGACGCGTGATGATCATCAACCAGAACCTGGATGTGATCAAGGATACGTATGGTCTGGATGAAGGAAAGACGATGGTATCTGAAAATGTGATCCGTTGTCTCAGGCAGGGCAAGAGCACGAGCTACTATGACAAAAAGAACCGGTACGTCGAGGTAACCGCACCGGTCATTTCGGAAGAAAAGGCAGTGACAGGAGTGATGCTGGCCAGTGTTTCTATGGATACGGTCCTGGATGGGATCCGTATGCTGCGCGCACAGGGCGGCGCAGTTCTGATCGTAGTCTTTCTGGTCGTATTGTCCCTTGGGATACTTGTGGCAGGATGGTTTGTACGTCCGCTTGGAAGGATCACTGCGTCTATTGAGAATGTGACAGAAGGGTATGAAAGTGAATGGCTGCATGTAGGGACATTTTCGGAGACAGGGCAGCTGTCTGATGCGTTTAACAAGATGCTGGGAAGATTAAAACAGCTCAATGATTCCAGAGAGGAGTTTGTATCCAATGTCTCTCATGAGTTAAAGACACCGCTGACATCCATGAAAGTGCTGGCAGATTCCCTGCTTGCCCAGGAAAATGTGCCGATTGAGCTGTATCAGGAATTTATGGGAGATATCGCAAAGGAGATTGATCGGGAAAATGACATTATCAGTGATCTTCTGACGCTGGTCAAGATGGACAAGACAGTACAGGGACTGAATATCAGACAGATCAATATCAATGAGCTTCTGGAGGCAATCTTAAAACGATTGAAGCCGATTGCCGATAAGAAAAAAATCGAGGTGGTACTGGAAAGCTTCCGACCCGTTTCTGCGGAGATCGATGAGATGAAGCTGACACTCGCCATTTCCAATCTGGTAGAGAATGCGATCAAATATAACCGGGACGAAGGATGGGTAAGAGTTTCCCTGAATGCGGATCACAAGTACTTTTATGTGAAGGTGATGGACTCCGGCATTGGAATTCCGGAAGAGGATCAGGCACATATTTTTGAGCGGTTTTACCGGGTGGACAAGTCTCATTCGAGAGAAATCGGAGGAACAGGTCTGGGACTTGCCATTGCCCGTAATGCAGTGATCATGCACAGAGGATCGATCAAAGTTTACAGCAGTAAGGGAGAGGGAACCACGTTTACCGTCCGGATTCCTCTGACCTATGCAGCATAAGGGGGAGCAGATGAAAAAAGTCAGAAAAATTCTCCTCATCTTTCTGGGAATCTGTCTTGCGTGCACGACAGTTTCCTGTGCCAAACGTACGGAGGTAAAAAAAGGAGATTCTTATATTTATTGTTTAAACAGTGACAGGACCGGGCTTCAGAAAGTGTCCTATGAGAGCAAAGAAAAGGATCCGCTCAAGGCGGCAAAAGCAATGATAAAAGAGTTGAAAAAGCCGTCTGAGGAGATTGAGTATACGCCGCCGATTCCGAAGGATGTGAAAGTGAAGCGTTATGAACTGGAGGGAGGAATCCTGTATCTGGATTTTAATGCAAAATATAAACAAATGGATACCGTGGAAGAGACTCTGGTGAGAGCGGCTCTGGTAAAATCTTTAGTCAGGATTGAGGGGATCAACAGTGTCTGGATCAAAGTGGAAGGCGCGGATCTGACTGACAGCTCGGGACAGGTACTCGGATATCTCAATGAAGATGATTTTGTGCAAAGCGAGGGCGCTTCGCCGAGTTCGTATCAGACAGGGACGCTCACTTTATATTTTTCCAATGAAGCAGGAGATGCTTTGGTGGAGCAGACAATGGAAGTCCGCTATAACAGCAATATTTCCAGGGAGAAGCTGATCGTGGAAAAGCTGATGAAAGACCCGGAGACGTCGGCCGCAAAAGCAACGATCAATCCGGATACCAACCTGCTGAGTGTGACAACAAAGGATGGAATCTGTTATGTGAATTTTGATAAGACCTTTTTAAAAGGTGCCTATGATGTCAAACCGCAGGTGACGATTTATTCTTTGGTCAATTCACTGACACAGGGAACCGGAGTCAGGAAAGTGCAGATATCCATTAACGGCGAAAACGATGTCAAATATATGCAGACTGTAGATTTGAGTCAGCCATTGGAGGCTGACCTGGGATGGAATGAGGAGAAGAAGTAGTTTTGAGAAAACGACCGCTTTGTACGGCGGCAGTGGCAGTTCTGATTCTGCTGGCAGCAGTGAACATCTGGTTTGAATCCGCGATTTCAAATCCGTGTACACTGCGCCGGATCATCCCGGATGCTTCACAGGTGACTGTGACAGGGCAGGTGAAGCGGTGGGAGGAAAAGCCTGATTACAGGATATTTTATCTGAGAGACTGCCAGGTGCTGCAAAAAGAGAATAATACCAATTCTGACAGGCAATCTGTCAACAAGCAATTCAAAGAACAAGTCAAAGCAAAGGTGCTGCAAGAGCCGGAGCTTCTAATTTATATCGAACAGGATCAAAAAGAAACTCAAACAATCAAACTTGGAAATCAAATACAGATTCAGGGGGAACTTTCGTATTTTAAAGAGGCGAGAAATCCCGGGAATTTTGATCAGAAATTTTATTATGAAAAACAGGGACTTCACGCAAGTATATGGGTGAAAAACTGCCGGATCACAGATCAGGAAACGTGGAAATTCCGGGAATGGCTGGCAAAATTAAGAAGAAACTGGAAGAGACTTTTAGTCAGTCAGATGGGAGCACGTCACGGAAACAGCATGAGCGCGATCTTACTGGGAGAGAAAAGTGAACTGGATGCCCAGATGAAAGCATTGTATCAGAAAAGTGGGATCGGCCATATTCTGGCGATATCAGGACTTCATATGTCATTTATCGGAATGGGATTTTACGGGCTTTTACGCAGAGTGGGATGTCCTGTGAAACCGACGGGAGTGCTGGGAATTTTGTTTTTGCTTGGCTACACCGTAATGATCGGAGGCGGGGTATCTGCAATCCGGGCATTTGTTATGTTTGGCATCCGGGTAGGAGCAGATCTGTGCGGCAGAGCGTATGACATGGCTACCAGTTTGTCTGTGGCAGCGGCGCTGATTGCGCTGGAGAGTCCGATGTACCTTCGGGATGCCGGATATCTGCTCTCTTTTGGAGCGGTGCTTGGAATGGCGGCAGTGTATCCGTTAATGATGAGACAGGGAAAAACAAAGTCAAAGATCCTGCAAAGCTTTCAGGCGAGTCTTGCGGTCAATCTGGTTCTTTTTCCGGTCATGCTTTCTTTTTATTATGAATTTCCCCCGTATTCTCTTCTTTTAAATCTCGTGATCATTCCCCTGATGTCTGTCGTTCTGGGCGCAGGACTTCTGGGTTCTTTTCTGTGTCTTTTTTTCAAACCGGCAGGAGGTGTTGTATTTCTTTTATGCAGGGGAATTCTCAATCTGTATGAATGGAGCTGCAATTTGAGTATGAAACTGCCGTTTTCCAGAATTGTTACCGGAAAGCCGGAAGTTAGCTGGATCGTGCTGTATTATGCAGTATTGCTTCTGGTCTGTCTGTACTGGATGCTTCGAAAAGAGAAAACAGGAAAAACCTGTTTTGCGTGGGGAATGCTGGCAGCGGCCGGAATCTGTCTGGCAGCAAGCGGTCAGATGAAACACCACGGGGTGTTTCAGGCGACGATGCTGGATGTGGGACAGGGCGATGGAATTTTTCTGAGAACACCCAATGGGAGAACCTGTTTTGTAGATGGAGGCAGCAGCGATATCTCTAAAGTCGGGGAGTATCGAATTGTTCCGTTTCTGGAATCTCAGGGAGTAAAAGAGCTGGATTATGTTTTTGTTTCTCATGGCGATGCAGATCATATGAGTGGAATCGAGGAAATCCTTCAGAATCAGACCCTTGGAGTACGAATCAAAAATCTGGTGCTGCCGCCGGTAAGGCTTCATGATGATGCGTTGAAAAAGCTGGGAAAAACGGCAAAGGAAAATGGCACGAAAGTATTTGGAATGGAGGCAGGTCAGCAGATGAGCCTGGGAGAGATGAGTCTGACTTGTATGGCGCCTTCACAGGAATATCAGGGTGAGACTGGAAATGCAGCGTCTATGGTGTTGTGGATGGAATGGAAAAATCTGGAGATGCTGTTAACCGGAGATGTGGAAGGAGAGGGAGAAGTGCAGCTCACAGAGTGGATGAGAGCACATGGAAAAACAAAGTGTGATATTCTGAAAGCCGCGCATCACGGCTCTAAGAATTCGACACTGCCGGAATTTTTACAGCAGCTGACACCGAAATATGCATGGATTTCATCGGGAATCGGCAACCGGTACGGACATCCGGCAAAGGAGACTGTAGAGAGACTCAGTGAAAAAGGATGCGAATTGTATGGGACGCAGGAGTACGGGGCAGTCACCTTAAAGATAAAAGGGGAAAAAGCTGTGATAGAAACATTTTGCAAAAAGTAAAAGTTTCCGATATAATAGAAATTATGAAAAGTTTGAATGAAGATTTAAAAACAGGACAATTTAGTCAGATTTATCTCCTTTATGGAGAGGAAAACTATCTGAAGAAACAATATAAGGAACGTTTTGTCAAGGCCATGCTTCCGCAAGGAGATACTATGAATTACGCCTATTATGAAGGGAAAGGCGTGGAGATCCGGGAAGTCATTGATCTGGCAGAGACGCTACCTTTTTTTGCAGAACGCAGGTTGATCGTATTTGAAAATACCGGACTGTTTAAAAGTTCGGGTGCAGATCTGGCAGAGTATATCAAGACCATGCCGGAGACTACTTATTTTATTTTTGTGGAAGAAGAAGTGGACAAGCGCAGCAAGTTGTATAAGGCGGTGAAAGCAAAAGGCCATATTGTGGAACTTCCGTTTCAGGATGAATCTACATTGAAGCGTTGGATCCTTGGCAATGTCAGGCGGGAGGGAAAACAGATATCGGATGCTTCGGTCGGATATTTTCTGGGAAAAGTCGGAACCGATATGCAGAATATCCAGGGCGAACTGGAAAAACTGTTCTGCTATACACTGCATCGGGACGTGATCACACCGGAGGACATCGATGCAGTCTGTATCAACCAGATCGGAAATCATATTTTTGAGATGGTCAATGCAGTGGCAGAGAAAAAGCAGAGAAAAGCGCTGGATCTGTATTACGAACTGCTGGCATTAAAAGAGCCTCCTATGAGAATTTTATTTTTGCTGGTCAGGCAGTACCGGATTTTATTCCATGTACAGTCACTGCAGAAAAAAGGATACGGGAAAAAAGAAATTGCAGCAAAAGCAGGGCTGCATCCGTTTGCTGCGGGAAAATATATGGAGCAGACCCGGTATTTTAAGAGCGAAGAATTGCGTGCCGTGTTGGAAGAGAGTGCGGATCTGGAGGAGCGTGTGAAGACAGGAAGGCTGACAGATACACTGGCAGTGGAGTTGTTTTTGGTAAAATACTCATCGTAAATGACAGATGTTCTTGTCAAAACAGGAAAGGCATGATAGTATATTTTTGCATAAAACAGAAGAACATTCAGCATAGAAGAAAATAGAAAAAGACAGAGTTACTGGAGGAATGAACGTGTCATCAATTGATCAGAATAAAATACGAAATTTTTGCATCATTGCACATATCGACCATGGAAAATCTACGCTTGCAGACCGGATCATCGAAAAGACCGGACTTTTGACAAGTCGTGAGATGCAGTCGCAGGTGCTGGACAATATGGAACTGGAGAGGGAGCGCGGAATCACAATCAAAGCCCAGACTGTGCGTACCGTATACAAAGCAAACGACGGGGAAGAGTATATCTTCAACCTGATCGATACACCGGGACATGTGGATTTTAACTATGAAGTGTCCAGAAGTCTTGCAGCCTGTGACGGAGCAATCCTGGTTGTAGATGCAGCACAGGGAGTAGAAGCGCAGACATTGGCGAATGTGTATCTTGCGCTGGATCACGATCTGGATGTGTTTCCGGTTATCAACAAGATCGATCTGCCAAGTGCAGAGCCGGATCGCGTAAAAGAAGAGATTGAAGATGTGATTGGAATCGAGGCGGATGATGCTCCGTTGATCTCGGCAAAGACCGGACTCAACATTGAAGAAGTGCTGGAGCAGATCGTGAAGAAGATTCCGGCACCGGAAGGAGATCCGAAAGAGCCGTTAAAAGCATTGATCTTCGATTCGGTTTATGATGCTTACAAAGGTGTCATCGTATTCTGCCGGATCAAAGAGGGAAGTGTGAAAAAAGGAACAACGATCCGGATGATGGCAACAGGAGCACAGGCGGATGTTGTCGAGGTTGGATATTTTGGAGCCGGACAGTTTATTCCGTGTGATGAGCTGAGCGCGGGAATGGTTGGATATATCACAGCCAGTCTGAAAAATGTAAAGGACACCCGTGTCGGTGATACGATCACAGATGCGGCGCGGCCGTGTGCAGAACCTCTTCCGGGGTATAAAAAGGTAAATCCAATGGTGTATTGTGGACTGTATCCGGCAGATGGAGCAAAATATCCGGATTTGAGAGATGCGTTGGAAAAATTGCAGCTCAATGATGCGGCGCTGCAGTTTGAAGCGGAGACATCGGTGGCTCTTGGGTTTGGATTCCGCTGTGGATTCCTTGGGCTTTTGCATCTGGAGATCGTGCAGGAGCGTCTGGAGAGAGAGTATAATCTGGATCTTGTGACAACTGCGCCAAGTGTTATCTATAAAATCCATAAGACAAACGGAGAAGTGATCGACCTGACCAATCCAACCAATATGCCGGATCCTGCAGAGATCGAATATATGGAAGAGCCGATGGTGAAAGCAGAGATTATGGTGACTTCCGAGTTTATCGGTGCGATCATGGATCTGTGTCAGGAGCGCAGGGGGGTATATCAGGGAATGGAGTATATCGAAGAAAAGCGTGCAGTGATTCATTATCATCTGCCATTGAATGAGATTATTTACGATTTCTTTGATGCGTTGAAATCCCGTTCCAGAGGATATGCATCTTTCGATTATGAAATGCTGGGATACGAGCAGTCAGAGCTGGTAAAACTGGATATTCTGATCAATAAAGAAGAAGTGGATGCACTTTCCTTTATTGTACACAGTGCAACAGCATATGAGCGTGGAAGAAAGATGTGCGAGAAGCTCAAAGAAGAGATTCCAAGACAGCTTTTTGAGATCCCGATCCAGGCAGCAGTGGGAAGCAAGATCATCGCAAGAGAGACCGTCAGAGCAATGCGAAAAGACGTGCTTGCCAAGTGCTATGGCGGTGATATTTCCCGTAAGAAAAAGCTGTTGGAAAAACAGAAAGAAGGAAAGAAGAGGATGCGCCAGGTCGGAAACGTAGAGATTCCACAGAAAGCCTTTATGAGCGTATTGAAGCTGGATGAAAATTAGAGAAATACAAAAAACCTCGCCAAAGAAATGGTGAGGTTTTTGTTTTCCCATACATTTGATTATTCTGCAGCATTCACAATCTGTTTCATCAATTCATAACATCCTTTTTCCTGAATAAAAGTAAAGTCCTTTACAACAGTTTCTTCGAGTCCGGCAAGTGTTGTCAGATCTTTTCCCCAGAAGGACGTTTCGCTTAAGACGGCGTGAACATAGTCAGCGGCAGAATCGTCTTTGTGTGCGTCATAGAATTCCAGAACTTTCGGATCGTCAGAAATCGGATACTGGTTTTTGCCATTTCGATCCCCGGTAAAAGTTGCGTCCACAAATCCAATGCCTTTATAAAATGCCAGGTAAAAAGCGAGGGAGGCACTCAGGCAAGGAGGAACCTGCCCTGTTTTTTCCAGGTATCCTTCCAGAGAAGGAAGCACACGGGCTTTCCATTTTGCAGTCGAATTTAGAGAAATGGAGAGCAGTGCATGATCGATAAACGGATTTTGGAAGCGATCCGTCACGGACGCAGCAAAGCTCATCAGTTCTTCTTCCGGCAGAGTCAGTGTCGGAATGATCTCTTTATAGATTGCCTGATTCATGTAACCACGGATGACATCATCCTTCATACAGTCTCTTACAATGTCCTGTCCGGCAAGGTAAGCACCGAGTACCATGGAAGTATGAGCGCCGTTTAAGATGCGGACTTTCCGCTGTTTGTATGGTTTGTGGTCATCCGTGATCAGAATCGGAAGATTTGCCGCATCACAAGGAAATTCCTCTTTGATGGACTGCGGTCCTTCGATTACCCAGAATCCGAAGATTTCACCGGTGTTTAACACCTTGTCAATATAGCCGTTTTCCTGATTTAAATTGTCCGCATCAGAGCGTGGATAACCGGTTACAATCCGGTCTACCAAAGTAGAGCAGAAGAGGTTTGCCTTTTTGATCCATTTAGTGAAAGTTTCGCCCAGATTCCAGTCGGCAGCGTGTTTTAAGACGCATTTTTCCAGTTCTTTTCCGTTGTTGTCGATCAGTTCGCAGGAGAGGATGATAAATCCTTTTTTGACATCTCCCTGAAATGCTTCAAAACGTTTATGCAGAAACTGTGTCAGCTTTGCCGGAAAACTGTTTGCCGGAGTATCAGTGAACTGACAGGACGGATCATATACGATTCCGGCTTCTGTTGTATTGCAGGTGATGAAACGCAGTTCGGGATTTTTTGCACATTCCATAACTGCCTCATAGTCGCTGTATGCATTTAAGCAGCGGCTGATACAGGAGATTACCCGTTTGGAAGAGACTTCCTGTCCGTTTTCGGAACCACGTAAATACAGTGTGTAGAGACCTTCCTGTTCATTGATAAAATCTCCCACATCCGGAGTTGTGAATTTTGGAATTGGCTGTACCAGTACAACCTTGGAATTAAAATTTGCAGTTTCATTCATTTTATCGATAAAGAAATCGACAAATGCGCGCATAAAGTTTCCTTCTCCGAACTGTAAAACGCGTTCCGGAGCTTCGTTTAATAAATATCCATCATAATTTAAATCCTGTAAGGTCTGGTAATTTAAATGTTTCATAGCAAAAATTATCCTTTCTGAAAATCATATTCATCTATTGTTACAGAGTCACACCCTGTTTGAAAATCGCCATATCGTGGAATCCTGCTTCCTCGGCTTTGACCGGACATCCGGAAGCAACCTCCAGAACATAGTCAAAAAGAGATTCTCCCATCTCCGGGATAGAGCCGCCGTCTACCAGCGCACCGCAATTGAAGTCGATCCAGTTTTTCTTATTCTCATAGAGTTTTGTATTACTGGATATTTTTACAGTCGGAACCGGAGAGGCAAAAGGAGTTCCGCGTCCCGTTGTAAACAGTACAATTTGTGCACCGGAAGCTGCAAGTGCAGTAGAGGCTACCAGGTCATTTCCGGGAGCGCTCAAAAGATTGAGTCCTTTTGTCTGCACAGGCTGTCCATAGGAGAGCACATCAGCGACCGGGGCAGAACCGGATTTCTGGGTACATCCAAGAGACTTATCTTCCAGTGTGGAGATACCTCCCTTTTTATTTCCCGGAGAAGGGTTCTCGTAGATGGTCTGATTGTGGCTTTTAAAGTAGTTTTTAAAAGAATTGATCAGGTCTACCGTTTTATCAAAAATAGCTTCATCCCTGCAGCGGTTCATCAGCAGAGTCTCTGCCCCGAACATTTCCGGCACTTCTGTGAGAATCGTAGTACCGCCGCGGGCGATGAGCAGATCGGAAAAAGCACCAACTGTCGGATTTGCAGTGATTCCGGATAATCCATCAGAACCTCCGCATTTCATTCCGATGACAAGCTCTTTGCAGGAAATTTTTTCTCTCTGGAAGGTAGAGGCATAATCACAGAGCTGTCTGATGCAGGCAAGAGATGCCTCTATTTCATCCTCCACTTCCTGAGCAACCAGGAATTTGACACGATCTTCATCTACGGTTCCGATATATTTTTTTAATTCCTCAATATTGCTGTTTTCGCATCCGAGGCCGAGGACTAGAACGCCTGCTGCATTTGGATGGCGGATCAGATCTGCAAGGATCTGGCGGGTGTGCTCCTGGTCATCTCCCATTTGAGAACATCCGTAAGGATGCGGGAATGCGACGATCGCATCTACACTGTCCGGCTGAAATTCTTTTGCTCTGGCAGCAACAGAGGTTGCGATGCTGTTGACACAGCCGACCGTCGGGATGATCCAGATTTCATTGCGGACACCGGCTTTTCCGTCCGTCCTTCTGTATCCTTCAAAGAACCGTTCTTCCTGTGGTTCTAAAGAAGTGAATTCTTTCTGATAAGAATACTCCAGAAGATCTCCCAGTCCTGTTTTCATATTATGAGTGTGGATCCAGGAACCGGCCGGAATATCTTCTGTTGCATAACCAATCGGGGAGCCGTATTTGATCACGGCACTTCCGGCGCTGATTTTTTCCAGTGCAAATTTGTGTCCCTGGGGAATGTCTTCTAATAAAGTATACATGCGTCCATCCAGATTTAATACGCTGTCCTTCTTTAAAGAAGTGAGTGCAACTGCTGTATTGTCTTTTGGATGAATCTGAATAAAAGTGTGTGTTGAATCCATAAAAACCTCCATAATGAAAATATAGAAAGAAAACAAAATGTAAGTATTTACAATTAAAATACAACCTTTTTGATTATAAGTCAACGGAAAAATGTACAAAAAATCAAGAAAAATATTATGCAAAACGCTAATAAAAGAGTAATTGACTTTTTATTAGCGAAGAAATATAATTTACAAATGTAAGGGCTTACAAAAAACGAGGAAAATAACAAATCAACAGGAGGAATAAGAGATGAAACCATTTATGGATGAAGAATTTCTGCTGAGCACTCCTACAGCACAGAAGTTGTATCATGATTTTGCAGAAACAATGCCGATTCTGGATTACCATTGCCATATCAATCCGGAAGAGATTGCAAAAGATGTCTGTTTTGAAAATATTACCCAGGTATGGCTGGGCGGAGATCATTACAAATGGAGACAGATGCGTTCAAACGGTGTGGATGAGTACTATATCACAGGTGATGCGCCTGCACGGGAAAAATTTCAAAAATGGGCGGAAACGCTGGAAAAAGCTGTGGGAAACCCGTTGTTCCACTGGAGTCATTTGGAATTAAAGCGATATTTTGGTTATCATGGCGTATTAAATGGAGAAACTGCAGAAGAGGTGTGGAATCTCTGCAATCAGAAATTACAGGAGCCATCCATGAGCGTACGGAATCTGATCCGCCGTTCTGGTGTTACTTTAATCTGTACAACAGACGATCCTGCAGACAGCCTCTACTGGCATAAAGAACTGGCGGCAGACGATAGCTTTGAGGTACAGGTACTTCCTGCATGGAGACCGGACAAAGCAATGAATATCGAAAAGCCGGATTATGCAGAATATCTGAAAAAACTGGGACAGGCTGCAAGATGTCAGATCGAAATGTTTGCAGATCTAAAAATGGCATTAAAGAAGAGAATGGATGCATTTGAAGAAATGGGATGTCGTGCCAGCGATCATGCGTTGGAATATGTGATGTATGTGCCGGAAACAGAAGAAAATCTGGAAAAGATCTTTGCAAAACGCAAACAGGGTGAAATGCTGACAAAAGAAGAAGAACTGAAATTTAAAACAGCATTTATGGCATTTGCAGCAGAGGAGTATACAAAGAGAAACTGGGCAATGCAGCTTCATTATGGATGTAAGAGAGACAACAATGCAGCCCGTTATGCGCAGCTTGGACCGGATACCGGATATGACTGTATCAATAACTATGCGCCGTCCGCACAGATGGCAGATTTTCTCAATGCATTGAACGAGAAAAACAGCCTTCCAAAGACGATTATCTACAGTCTGAATCCAAATGACGATGAAGCCATCGGAACGATTCTTGGATGTTTTCAGGATGCGGGTGTGGCAGGAAAGATTCAGCAGGGATCTGCATGGTGGTTCAACGACCACAAGACTGGAATGATCAAACAGATGACATCTCTGGCAAACCTGGGACTTCTTGGAAATTTCCTTGGAATGCTGACAGATTCCAGAAGTTTTTTGTCTTATTCCAGACATGAGTATTTTAGAAGAATTCTTTGTGAATTAATTGGGGACTGGGTAGAGAATGGAGAATACCCGGATGATGAGCGAATGTTGGGGATAATTATAAAAGATATTTCATATAATAATGCGGTACGTTATTTTGAGTTTGACTTAGAAGAAGTATATTAAAGGAGAAAAGTTAAACTATGAAACCGAATTGTAAAATTGCACCAATTACCCGTTTTGCATACGGAACAGGTAATCTTCTGGGAAGTGGAAGATGAGAGTGTAGCAAACGTATTTGAAGGATTCAAAAAGTTGTGCATTGACATCCTTTCTATGCTTCGCATCCTTACATTCCGTGACCATCTTGGGATGTATCTGGTCATTTATAAAGATAAACATCACAAAGCAGTGGCAGAATAAAGAACAAAAAGGCGTTTCCCGGTGGAGGCGTCTTTTTTGTTTTGAAAATAAAGATATACAAAAAATATAGAGTTATGTATAATCCAATTATAAATACAATAGGAACGGATATGGAAGGAGAAAAAACAGAATGAAATTAAAAAATATATTGATCGTTGTGAAAGATATTGAAAAATCAAAGCAGTTTTATCATGACTTGTTTGGCCTTAATGTGGTGCTTGATAATGATGGGAATATGATTTTAACAGAAGGTCTGGTACTGCAGGAAGAAAAAATCTGGAAGAAGTTCCTTGAAAAAGAAATTATTCCAGAGAGCAATTCCTGCGAACTGTATTTTGAAGAACGTGAGATAGAAAAATTTGTTCAAAAATTAGAAAATTTGTATCCTTCTATCCAGTATGTCAATCGTCTTACGACACATAGCTGGGGGCAGAAGGTGGTTCGGTTTTATGATTTGGACGGTAATCTGATCGAGGTGGGAACGCCGATGTAAGTCTTGTTTGTGAAAAAGAGTAGGCAGTGTATGGTGACAAGTCGCAAAAAAACATTGCGAAAGAATCAAAGAGAACTGGATAGGTAAATTATGATTGGGGTGTCGATTTATAACGGGGGTTAATCGGGTTATGAGTCGGCATTTCTTTTATCCTACAAAATGAGCGAATTCTTTTTTTAGGCAAATAGCAGTGATGTACATAGAACTCAGCAGAAATACACCACTTCTTGTGCAATTATTTTTTATTAATGATCAAGACGACAAGTCTGATATTGATGGTGCGAAAGGAAATGAAACGTTGTTAAACTGGATCAATGAGGAAATTCAATCTCTGAAAGAAGAGCAGTTCTTCCATAAAGATTATGATGAGACACTGGTAGCTACTTATGGAGAAGAGTACAAAGAAGAATTGGTTGTAGAAGGTGCAAAAATAAAATAGCTTTTAAAATGATGGCAGAAGCCTTACGCTCCTGCCATCATTTTGTTGTCTGCTTTTTTACAATATTTCCGGAAAACATTGTTCTGGAAGGCGGAATTTCTTTCTGAAATACCTGCATCATCTGTGACACGGCAGTGACGCACATATATTCTACCCGGTTGTCGATGGTTGTGATCTCTGGTGTACTGCAAGCGGCGAGTACGGAATTGTTGTATCCGGTCACCTGAAAATCCTCGGGAACTCGAAGGTGCTTTTTCAGTGCGTATTTTACAGCGCCTGTGGCGAGTTCGTCATCTGCAGCAAGGACACAGTCAAAAGAAATGCCGTCTGCATCGAGTTGTTCTAAGATAGAACATGCTTTGTGCAAGTCTCCCGGTGCGGAAAACGCATTTTTCTGAGATATGTCCAGTCCATGTTCCGCACACGAATCCAGGAATCCCTGGATTTTTTTCTGTCCGCTGTAATTGAGCGTTCGGTATAAATAAATCGGGGATTCAGATCCTCTGGCGAAGACCAGGTCTGTCATATCTTTCAATGCCATATAGTCATCGCAGAGAATGGAGTATATATTGTCTCCTTTTAATTCTCCGTTTAAGATAAAAACAGGGATTTTGGAAGCGGCCTCCAGAATATAGCGGTTTTCCTCCGGAGAGTTCTCGATAAAGTGAGAACCGATCAGAAGGACAGCGTCTACATTGCGGGACAAAAGCAGGTTCAAATAGCTCTGTTTCTCCAAAAGCTCATACCCTGTGCAGCAGAGCATGGATGCATAGGAATTCTTGCGAAGCTCCCGCTCCAGATAATAAATTGCCTGTGCCTGGTAAACGTCCGAGGAGTCGGAACAGAGAATCCCAACAGTGTGCATGGAATTCAGTCCGAGACTTCTGGCAAAGGCATTTGGTGTGTAGCTGTTTTCTTCCATGACAGCAAGCACTTTTTTTCGGGTTTTTTCGCTGACTTTTTCACTGCCGTTTAAAACCCGCGAAACAGTGGCAATGGATACCCCTGCCTTTTGAGAAATATCATATATATTCATAACTGAATGCTCCTTAAAAATTTCAGAAACCAATCCAAAATGTAAGTACTAACACTAATTGCAAAGAAGGAGAGTGGTTTTCTACTATAATAGCATATGATTTTCGAAAATGGTATTGTATATTTTATATAAATCTGCAGGTGATTATTATATAAAATACATAATTGACAATTAAAAAACACAATGATAACATACGATTGATAAGGAAATAGAAATGTGAATAGGTGGAAATAAATAATGTAAGCTGTTACAATGTGTGGAAAATACATAAAGGAGATCAAAATGGAGTTAAACGTAATTTGGAAACATGCACGTACAGCGGCTCTGGAATGTTGTGAAGGAAGTGTTTACGAGATGGAAGAACCCTGTCGGATATCTTTAAATGGAGTGTTTTACAAAGAGAGCAGGCAGGTTGTGAATCTCCTGCAGGGTCTGGAGCCTGGCAAAGAGTATCATGTTTCTGTAGAAAGAGGGGAAGAAGCAGCTGAGATTATGTTCTGCACAGATACACAGGATTATACATTGAATGTGCGTGATTTTGGTGCAAAGGGAGATGGCGTACAGGACGATACGACATATATTCAGGCAGCGATCATGTCATGCCCGAGAAACAGTCGTGTGCTGATTCCGGAAGGAACGTATCGAGTGACCAGTCTGTTTCTGAAAGATCATCTCACAATGGAGCTGGCAAAAGGTGCAGTGCTTTCGGCATATACAGAGCGTGAGAGGTTTTCAATTCTAAGGGGAACTTACCAGAGTGAGGATCAGGAAAACGAATATATTCTCGGAACCTGGGAAGGAGAAGCCCAGAATATGTTTGCCGGAATCATGAATGGAATCGGCATAAAGGATGTGACGATTTGCGGAGAAGGTACAATTGATGGAAATGCTTCCTGGGAAAACTGGTGGCTGGATGCAAAAGAGGTTCGTGGTGCGGCAAGACCGCGTATGATCTTTTTGAATCGATGTGAGGATGTGACAATTACCGGAATCACAGTACAGAATAGTCCGAGTTGGAATATTCATCCGTATTTTTGCAGTCATCTGAAATTTATTGGAGTGACGGTGCTTGGACCAAAGGTTTCCCCGAACACAGATGGATTGAATCCGGAATCCTGCGACGATGTAGAAATCACAGGATGTTTGTTCTCTGTGGGCGATGACTGCATTGCCGTGAAGGCAGGTAAAATTTCCGTGGGAGCAAAATACAAAGTTCCTTCTTCCAATATCAGAATCCGCCAGTGCTGTATGCGGGATGGGCATGGTTCAATTACGTTGGGGAGTGAGATGGCGGCAGGAATCAAAAATTTGCAGGCAAGACAGTGTGTGTTTCTCAATACAGACCGGGGGCTTCGGATCAAGACAAGAAGAGGACGCGGTAAGGATGCTGTGATCGACGGTATTTTGTTTGAAGATATCAGGATGGATTCTGTGCTGACTCCGTTTGTGATCAACAGTTTCTATTTCTGCGATCCGGACGGACACAGCGAGTATGTACAGTGCAAGGAGCCGCTTGCGGTGGATGAGAGAACTCCACAGATCAAAGAACTGTGTTTTCGTAATATTCAGGCTAAAAACTGTCATGTGGCAGCTGCGTTTTTCTACGGTCTCCCGGAGCAGAAAATTGAGCGTGTGGAAATGAAGCACATTCAGGTCAGCTATGCAGAAGATGCAGCCAGTGGACAGCCGGCGATGATGGATGGAATTGATCAGAATATCTGTAAAATGGGAATTTTTGCGAGAAATATCAAAACTCTGGTACTGGAGGATATTCAGGTGGTAGGACAAGAGGGAGAGGTAATTTCTATGGATGGGATTGATTCTCTGGAATGGAGGAAATAAACGATGGATTATAGAATAACAGACTATGGTGCAGTCGCAGACGGCACAACAAACAACAGAGCAGCGATTCAGGCGGCAGTGGATGCCTGTACAGTGGCAGGAGGCGGACGTGTCATTGTCCCGATTGGTCAGTTTTTAAGTGGAACGATCGTATTGAAAAGTAATGTGACACTGTATCTTGAAAGGGGGGGGCAGAGCTGATCAGCAGTCTGCGCAATGTTGTCAAAATATGTTACTTTTCTATGTGGAATATATTGGAAAAAAATTCCGGAGCTGTCAGAGCATCTCTGGGAAAAGAATATGGAGCAGATTGCAGAAGGGTGGTTTTTAGATCTGCAGGAGTTTTTGGAGGTGTGGCCATCCGTAAAAGGCGGGGGAAATACAAAACGCCGCTGGCTGTATATGTATCCGGTCTTCTGGTTCGATGAGCCGAAATCCGTGGAGGTGTGGAAGCGGAAAAAAAACGCCGGAAGCACGGTGCGGACGAATTGCAGTTTTATATCCGTAGAAGGTAAGCTCCTATGTTGGTCATCACCAGTCGATTGTGCGGGAAGGTCTTCTCGTGGGGGATCGTTATCAGATGATTTCTCTGCATGAAAATCTGCTGTTCTCATATTTTGAGACACCGAGGGATCGGGAGCAGGTGAATATCAGCAGAAGACCAGAGCCTTCAGAAGCAACCAAAGAGTGGGAGGCAGTTGTTCCGGAAAGTCATTTTTACCATTTCCCGGAGGCAAATGGAGAAAATTTTCTGATCATTTTGACTGTTTTTTCTGTGGGATAAAGGTATACAGCAAAAACAGATTGTATTATACTGTACCTATTAAAAAGAAAGAGGACTGTATGATGCAGAAATTAGAATTATATATCCACATTCCGTTTTGCGTACAGAAATGTGCCTATTGCGACTTTTTGTCTGCACCGGCAAATGATGCAGCCAAAGCGGAGTATGTGGATGCATTAAAAAAAGAAATACAAAGATACCGCGAGGTTGCTTCATCTTACCAGGTATCTTCTGTTTTTGTGGGCGGAGGAACTCCGTCCATTTTGTCGTGTGAACAGATGGGTGAGATTTTTAAAATGCTGAGACAGGTATTTACCATCGACAGGGATGCGGAGATTACAATCGAAGCAAATCCGGGAACTGTGACGGAAGAAAAACTAGAAGGATGGAAACAGGCGGGAATCAACAGGATCAGTTTCGGATTACAGTCTGTCAACAATGAGGAACTGAAAATGCTGGGACGAATCCATACGTATGAAGAATTTCGGGAATCCTATGATATGGCACGGCAGGCAGGATTTGATAATATCAACATTGATCTCATCTCAGCCATTCCCGGACAGACCGTAAAAAGCTGGGAGCACACCCTTCGTACGGTGGCAGAATTACATCCGGAGCATATTTCTGCGTACAGTCTGATCATTGAGGAAGGAACCCGATTTTATCAGTGGTATGGAAAAGGACAGACAGATCAGGAGAAATATCCGCCTCTTCCGGATGAAGATGCAGAGCGGCAGATGTATGAGCGGACAGAGGGAATTCTGGAAGAATATGGATTTCATCGCTATGAGATTTCCAATTATGCACGGGAAGGAAAAGAGTGCAGACACAATCTGGGGTATTGGAGCAGAGTAGAGTATTTAGGGATCGGTCTGGGAGCCTCGTCTTTTATTTCCAATACCAGATACCATCTTTGTACAGATATGATCTCTTATATAGAAAGAATAGGATCAGGAGAAGATCTGCGGGAAGAAATCGAAGTGCTGACAAAGGAAGATGCCATGGAAGAATTTATGTTTCTGGGACTTCGAAGAATGCAGGGAATCTCCGGAACCCAGTTTGAGAACTGTTTTGGAAATACGATAGAAGAAATCTACGGAGACGTGATTGAAAAACTGGAGCAGGAAAAAATGTTAGAAGTGAAAGAGGATAAAATCCGGCTGACAAAAAGAGGGATTGATGTCAGCAATTATGTGTTCTGCGAATTTCTGCTGTAGGAAAAGATTTTGAAGCTTTTAATAATTCAGAAACAAATATCAAACATTGGATAAACAAAAGAGTGCTATTCTCATACCATCAAACAAAGAAAGGCTGGTATGAGAATATGAAAGAAAAGAACAAGGCAGGCAGAGTGTCCAAAAAGACGATAGCTACAGTATTGATTGCAATGATTGGTACAGTTGGAATCGGGATGTGCATGAGTATTGCATGGAGTTATGCAGCACCAGAGATTGCAAAGGAGTTGTGGATTTACTTTGTCTCATTTAATTTATCAAATCTTTAAAATAAAAGAGTCAGAAACAGGTGCGTCAGAAGAAAAAATTGACCGCACCTTGTTTTTTGTTTACAATTTGTACATAATTCACAAACAAAACGAAAACAAAAATGTGTTAGGATCGTCCTGTATTTTAGGAAAATGGGAAGAGATACAAAAGGAGAAGATAAAAATGATTCGTATACTTGTAGTGGAAGATGATGAAAAATTAAATCAGATTGTATGTACCTATCTGAATGACAGTGGTTTTCAGGCGAAGGGGTGTCTGTCGGCAGCTGCGGCATATGAGGAAATGTATCATACGGTGTACCAGCTGATTATTTCTGATATTATGATGCCGGAGATTGACGGGTTTGAGTTTGCCGGGACAGTTCGCCGGATAAATGAGACGATTCCGATCCTGTTTATGTCGGCAAAAGATGATCTGCCTTCCAAGCGGAAAGGGTTTCAGCTCGGGATCGACGACTATATGGTAAAGCCGATAGAACTGGATGAACTGCTTCTTCGTGTAAGGGCATTGCTTCGCAGGGCAAATATAGAGATGGAAAGAAAAATTACGGTGGGAAATCTGATACTGGATGCGGATGCTATGAGTGCAGAAATTGACGGAGAAGAGATCAGTCTTACTACAAGAGAATTTAATATTATTTACAAGCTTTTGTCTTATCCGAAAAAAACGTTTTCCAGAGCGCAGCTCATGGACGAGTTCTGGGGTGTGGAGACAGATACCAGTCTGAGGGCTGTGGATGTTTATGTTACAAAACTCAGAGATAAACTGTCAGCCTGTGACGGATTTAAGATTGTGACAGTCCGCGGGCTTGGATACAAGGTGGTGCTGCAATGAAAGAACGAGAGGAACAAAGGGGAAAAGTAAAGCAAAGTTTATTTCCGGTTTCTTTATTTGGAATCTATATTGGGGTTCTGTTTCTGATGTCGGGGATACATACCGGACTGATCGTGTTTATGAATTCGGCAGGCTGGAATAAAGCGGTGATGACCGTGGTGCCGATGTGTTACTGGGGAATGGTTGCCATGGGACTGACGCTGTTTACCAGATGGAAGGTAAAAAGAACCTACGAAGAACCACTGTATAAAATGGCAGAGGCTACCAGAAAAGTGGCGAACGGAGATTTTTCCGTCTATGTACCTACATTTCATACAATGGAGAAACGGGATTATCTGGATGTCATGATTCTGGATTTTAATAAGATGGTGGAAGAACTAGGGAGCATTGAAACGCTGAAAACAGATTTTGTGTCAAATGTTTCTCATGAGATGAAAACACCGCTTTCTATTATTAAAAATTATGCGGAACTTTTGCAGAGGGATGCGTTGTCGGAGGAACAGCGCAGAGAATATGGGGAAGCCATTGAAAATACAGCAACGCGCCTGTCTGATCTGATCAGCAATATTTTAAAGCTGAATAAGCTGGAAAACCAGAAAATACAGCCGGAGGCAGAAGTGTATGATGTGTGCAGACAGTTATGTGACTGCATTCTGCAATATGAATCTGCCTGGGAGAAAAAAGAGATCGAGATGGAAGTAGAAATGGAGGATCGGGCAGAAATTTATGCGGATCAGGATCTGATGGAACTGGTGTGGAATAATCTGTTGTCTAATGCGGTCAAGTTTACCGAGCTGGGTGGTGTGATCACGGTTCGTCAGCTGTCGGATGAGCAGGGGGTGACAATCTCTGTATCGGATACCGGCTGTGGTATGAGCAAAAATACCATGAAACATATATTTGATAAATTTTATCAGGGAGACACGTCTCATTCCAAAGAGGGAAACGGACTGGGGATGGCAATGGTAAAACGGGTGCTGGAGCTTATGGATGGGGAGATTCAGGTCTTAAGCGAAGAAAAACAGGGCAGTACGTTTATTGTGACACTGCCCATGGCGGGAAAGGAGTTTGGTCAGTTATGAAAAAGACAGAAAAGCCACAGAGAAATTTTGTGGCATATGAATATAAAGAAGTGAGTGCAAACAGCAGTCAGGCCTCCTTTTTGTTAGATGGATATGAGAATTTTGGGTGGGAACCGGATGACAATCTGCCGCAGAGCAGCCAGAGTCGTCATCCGGGGGCGGAGAAGATGATGACTCTGCGATTGAAACGTGATCGGAAAATTGTAAATAAAACGGAGCTTACAAGGCTGCAGCGAAACTTTGAAGCCTGTGTCCGGGAAATTCAGTCGCTGGAAAACAGTAAGACATCGAAAGCGACAATATGGGCGCTGGCAGCAGGAGTGATCGGAACTGCTTTTATTGCATGTTCTACGTTTGCGGTGACAGCAGTTCCGCCGAAAATCCTTTTGTGTATTATTTTTGCGATTCCCGGATTTCTGGGATGGATCCTGCCGTATTTCCTTTATAAGAAAATTGTGAGAAACCAGACGGAAAAACTGACGCCGATGATCGAAGCGAAGTATGATGAGATTTATGAGATTTGCGAAAAAGGAAATAAGCTGTTGTATTAGAAGTGAAAAAAGTACAGGGTTATAAATTGGAAACAAGGGGAAATATAAAAAGTATAAAGAATATATAAACATGGTTGACAAATGCAGACCATGGTGCTATCTTAATATACGGAAGGTGTTAGCACTCAAAACAAAGGAGTGCTAATAAGAAAAACCTCAGGTGAGAGAAAGGAAGGTCTGATGGGATTGAATACAGAACTTGGCGAGCGTAAGCTCACGATTTTAAAAGCGATTATCCAAAACTATCTGGAGACCGGAGAGCCTGTTGGTTCCCGAACACTTTCCAAATACACGGATTTGAATTTGAGTTCTGCGACGATACGCAACGAGATGGCTGATCTGGAGGATCTGGGATACATTTTCCAGCCGCACACTTCGGCAGGAAGGATTCCTTCCGACAAAGGCTACCGCTTATATGTGGATATGCTGATGGAGGAGAAGGAGCACGAGATTACAGAGTTGCGTAACACGATGCTTGAAAAATCCGATAAAGTGGATCAGGTGCTGAAGCAGGCTGCGAAAGTGCTTGCTGTGAATACCAATTATGCAACGATGGTTTCCGCTCCTGTGAACAGCCGGAACACATTGAAGTTCATTCAGCTTTCACAGGTGGATCAGGAACAGATTGTGGCAGTGATCGTGATGAATGGAAACGTGATCAAGAACAAGATCATACAGGTTGGTGAGGTGCTTGCCAGTGAGACGCTTCTGAAGCTGAATATGCTTTTGAATACAACACTCAACGGCATGTCGATCGAACAGATCAATCTTGGTCTGATCGCACGATTGAAGGAGCAGGCAGGAATCCACAGCCGGGTGATCAGTGATGTGCTGGATGCCGTGGCGGAGATTATTCATGTAGATGATGATATGGAGATCTACACGAGTGGTGCGACGAACATTTTCAAATATCCGGAGCTGAGCGATAAGCAGAGTGCTCAGGAGATTATTAGTGCATTTGAAGAGAAGCAGCAGCTGGCGGATCTGGTGACAGAGACACTGGCAAGTGAAGAAAATCACGGGATTCAGGTCTACATTGGGGATGAGACTCCGGTCAAGACAATGAAAGACTGCAGCGTCGTAACAGCAACCTACGAATTGGGAGAAGGCATGAAAGGTACGATCGGTATCATCGGTCCCAAGCGTATGGATTACGAACATGTCATGAAGACGCTGAAAACTCTGCAGAGCGAGTTGGATGCAATTTATTATAAAGACCCGGAAGAATAGGAAGGTGATTGCTGGTGGCAGAGAATATGAGTAAAGAAGAGATGGTCAAAGAAGCGGTGGAAGAAGCAAAAGCCAAAGCTTACAAAGAGGCCGAAGAACAGGACACAGAAGAGACTGTGGAAGAAGCAGCTGAAGAGGCTGCAGAGCCAACAGAAGAAACGGAGGGTTCTGAAGAGGGATCCGGTTTCATGAAGAAGTTTGGCAGAAAGAATAAAAAAGATAAAAAAGACGAGAAAATTGAGGAACTGACTGACAGACTCACTCGTCAGATGGCAGAGTTTGATAACTTCCGCAAGCGTACAGAAAAAGAAAAATCTCAGATGTACGAAATCGGTGCGAAAGATATCATAGAAAAGATTCTTCCGGTTGTGGATAACTTCGAAAGAGGAATCGCAGCTGTACCGGAGGAAGAAAAGTCCAACCCGTTTGCAGAAGGAATGGAGAAGATTTACAAACAGCTGATGACTACACTCGAAGAGATTGGCGTAAAACCGATTGAAGCGGTTGGCCAGGAATTTGATCCGGATTTTCACAATGCAGTGATGCATGTAGAAGATGAAGAAGTTGGAGAGAATATCATTACAGAAGAATTCCAGAAGGGTTATCTGTACAGAGACAGTGTAGTAAGACATAGTATGGTAAAAGTGGCAAACTAATAAGGAGGAAATAATCATGGGAAAAATCATTGGTATTGATTTAGGAACAACAAACAGCTGTGTAGCTGTTATGGAAGGTGGACAGCCAACAGTTATCGCCAACACAGAAGGAGCAAGAACAACACCATCTGTAGTTGCATTTACAAAAACAGGAGAACGTCTGGTAGGAGAGCCTGCAAAACGTCAGGCAGTTACCAATGCAGACAAGACAATCTCTTCTATCAAAAGAGAGATGGGTACAGATTATAAAGTAGCGATCGATGATAAAAAATATTCTCCACAGGAGATTTCTGCAATGATCCTTCAGAAACTGAAAGCAGACGCAGAAGGATATCTTGGAGAGAAAGTAACAGAAGCAGTTATTACAGTGCCGGCTTATTTCAACGATGCACAGCGTCAGGCAACAAAGGATGCAGGTAAGATCGCAGGTCTGGATGTAAAACGTATCATCAACGAGCCAACAGCAGCAGCACTTGCTTATGGACTTGACAACGAAAAAGAGCAGAAGATCATGGTATATGACCTTGGTGGTGGTACATTCGACGTTTCCATCATTGAGATCGGAGACGGAGTTATTGAAGTATTATCTACAGCAGGTAACAACAGACTTGGTGGAGATGACTTTGACCAGAAGATCACAGACTATATGCTGGCTGATTTCAAGGCAAAAGAAGGAGTAGACTTGTCAACAGACAAGATGGCTCTTCAGAGACTGAAAGAAGCAGCAGAGAAAGCGAAAAAAGAACTTTCTTCTGCAACAACAACAAACATCAACCTTCCGTTCATCACAGCAACAGCTGAAGGACCGAAGCATTTTGATATGAACCTGACAAGAGCAAAATTTGACGAGCTGACACATGATCTTGTTGAAAAAACAGCAGAGCCAGTAACACGTGCGCTTTCTGATGCAGGAATCACAGCAGCAGAATTAGGTCAGGTACTTCTTGTAGGTGGTTCTACACGTATTCCGGCAGTACAGGAAGAAGTAAAACGCCTCACAGGAAAAGAGCCTAGCAAATCCTTGAACCCGGATGAATGTGTTGCTTTAGGAGCATCTGTTCAGGGTGGTAAACTTGCAGGAGATGCAGGTGCAGGAGATATCCTTCTTCTGGACGTAACTCCACTGTCACTGTCTATCGAGACAATGGGAGGAGTTGCTACAAGACTGATCGAGAGAAATACAACAATTCCTACAAAGAAGAGCCAGATCTTCTCTACAGCAGCAGATAATCAGACAGCAGTTGATATCAACGTTGTACAGGGAGAAAGACAATTCGCAAGAGACAACAAGTCCCTCGGACAGTTCAGACTGGATGGAATTCCTCCGGCTCCACGTGGAATCCCGCAGATCGAGGTTACATTCGATATCGACGCAAATGGTATCGTAAATGTATCTGCAAAAGATCTGGGAACAGGAAAAGAACAGCATATTACAATTACAGCAGGATCTAATATGTCCGATGCAGATATCGACAAAGCAGTCAAAGAAGCTGCTGAATTCGAAGCACAGGATAAGAAGAGAAAAGAAGCGATCGATACAAGAAACGAAGCTGATGCGATGGTATTCCAGACAGAAAAAGCACTCAAAGAAGTGGGAGACAAACTGGATGCAGCAGATAAATCTTCTGTAGAAGCTGATGTACAGGCGCTCAAGGATATCCTTGCAAAATCTACACCGGAAGATACATCCGATGCACAGGTTGCTGAGATCAAAGCAGCAAAAGACAAACTGATGGAAAGTGCACAGAAACTGTTCACAAAGATGTATGAGCAGGCAGGTGCAGCAGGAGCAGGGGCTGCAGGCGGACCGACACCGGAGGCTGGTCCTGCACCGGAAGGATTCCAGGGAGATGACGTAGTAGACGGAGATTACAAAGAAGTTTAAGAGATCAATCTGACGGGAGAGAGCACTCTTTTTCCGGAGTCTGGAAGGCATGTCTTTCAGGCTCCGGCGGTGTGCCCTCGCCTGTTTGGTTATGAGTTGGATCAAGGATGAAAGGTAGATTATTATGGCGGAGTCAAAAAGAGATTATTACGAGGTGCTTGGTGTAAGCAAGGATGCTGACGATGCTGCGATCAAAAAGGCGTATCGTGCACTGGCGAAGAAGTACCATCCGGATATGAATCCGGGCGATGCCGAAGCAGAAAAGAAATTCAAAGAAGCATCCGAAGCCTATGCGGTACTGAGTGATGCTGAAAAACGTCGTCAGTACGACCAGTTCGGTCATGCTGCGTTTGAAGGCGGCGCAGGCGGTGCTGGCGGATTTGGAGGCTTTGACTTCAACGGCGCAGATTTTGGAGATATTTTCGGAGACATTTTCGGCGATTTGTTTGGCGGCGGAAGAAGAGGCGGTCGTGCGAACAATGGCCCGATGAAAGGCGCGAATATTCGAAAGAGCATCCGTATTACATTTGAGGAAGCTGTGTTTGGCTGCAAGAAAGAACTGGAAGTGATTTTAAAAGATCCATGTACGACATGTGGAGGAACAGGTGCAAAACCGGGGACTTCTCCGGAGACGTGTCCGAAGTGTGGAGGAAAAGGTCAGGTTGTCTATACGAGTCAGTCTTTCTTCGGAACGGTACAGAACGTCCAGACCTGTCCGAACTGTGGTGGTTCCGGTAAGGTGATCAAGGAAAAATGTACATCCTGCTCCGGAACAGGATACACTTCAAGTAAGAAGAAGATTGAAGTGACCATTCCTGCAGGAATTGACAACGGACAGAGTGTACGCATCCGCGAAAAAGGAGAGCCGGGTACAAACGGAGGTCCGAGAGGAGATCTTCTGGTCGAGGTGAACGTATCCAGACATCCGATCTTCCAGCGTCAGGATATGCACATTTTCTCAACAGTGCCGATTTCATTTGCACAGGCAGCACTCGGTGGAGATGTGAAGATTCAGACTGTGGACGGAGCGGTGATCTACAATGTTAAGCCAGGTACAAAGACCGATACAAAGGTACGATTAAAAGGCAAGGGAGTCCCGTCCCTGAGAAATTCCGCAGTGCGTGGAGATCACTATGTGACACTGGTGATCCAGACGCCGGAAAAACTCAGTGCAGAGGCAAAAGAGGCACTGCGCAGATTTGATGAACTGAGTGGAAACTCACTGCATCAAAATGACAGTAATCCGGAAAAAAGCGAGAAAAAAACCAAAAGAAAAGGTTTCATGGATAAAGTAAAAGAAGCCTTTGAAGGGGAAGATTAAAATTCAGAATGAAGCCAGGCAGAGACAGTCTCATAGAGAGGCTGTCTCTGCTTGTTTCATGCCTGCAAATACGATAACAGATCGCTCTCCCAGCAAAACAGTCTGTCCTGCAGTCGGCATATCGTTCCCGGAAAATGTCTGATGCAGCAAGTCCCCGGTATTGACTGCAATCTTCCAGACATAACCGTTTGGAAGGGATGGGAGCACAAGTTGTTTTGCAATCCAGTGTGCGTTGACTGCAAGAAATACAAGATCTTCCTGTCCGGTCTTTTCATCAAATCCTGAGAACATCACGCAGGCAGTGTGAGAATCTGAGGAAGGAACAGGCGGCTCTGGGGTAAGTCTGTGGCTGCTCATGGAAGGGTATGAGGTGTAGCTCGGCTCCAGATCTCTGCGGATGGATGGGTGCTGTTTACGAAATGCGATCATATATTGAAAGAACGCAAACAGGGCCTGATTTTTGGACAGCAGACTCCAGTCCAGCCAGGAGATTTCGTTATCCTGACAGTATGGATTGTTGTTGCCAAATCGTGTATCTGCAAATTCATCTCCGGATAAAAACATTGGTGTACCCCGGCTGCACATCAGCAGTGCACAGGCATTTTGCATCATTTTCAGCCGCAGGCGGAGGATTTCGGGATTGGAAGTTTCTCCTTCTTCTCCGCAGTTCCAACTGTGGTTGTCATCACAGCCGTCGGTATTGTTCCAGCCGTTTGCCTCGTTATGCTTCTGGTTATAGCTGTATAGATCGCACAGTGTAAATCCGTCATGACAGGTCAGAAAATTGACGGAAGCATTTTCCCCCCCCCCGCGGTACTGCGGATTGTATAAATCCGGGGAGCCAAAGATCCGTTTCAGAGCAGTCTCATGAAGTCCGTCATCCCCTTTTAGAAAACGCCACATGTCATCCCGGTAGCGTCCGTTCCATTCGGCCCAGCGTCTCCGGGACGGAAAGGAGCCAACCTGATAGAGTCCGCCCGCATTCCATGCTTCGGCAATGAGTTTTACATTCCCAAGGATCGGATCAAAGGCAAGGCTCTGCAGAAGGGGCGGCTGACTCATTGGAGAGCCGTCTTCATTTCTTCCGAGAATGGAAGCCAGGTCAAAACGGAAACCGTCTACCCGGTAGTCAGTGACCCAATAGCGCAGACAGTCTAAAAATAATTTAACGGGTGAAAAATTTGTGTTCTCTGGTTTCCGGCTGGGTTCTCTCAACTGGAGTTTCCACAGAAGGTTCATCAGAGCAGTCGCAAGGTGTTTCGGAAGCCTCGCCGCACTGAACGGAAGCCTCTCCGGTTTCAATAACGGCACCAAAAGCAATCGGGATCTGGATGCAGAGACTCTGGGTTACAGTAAACGTGCAGGAGGTTTTGCTGCCCGGACACTGTGGATCAGTGTGGATGACAGGATCGCCGCAGCAGATTGTTCTGGCGGTTCCGGGATGTGCAAACGGGGAGACCGTTACAGGAACGCAAACGGTTTCTTTCTGGTAAAACGTAGATTCACAGGATTCTGTGGAACCGCAGGAAGGCCCGCATATGGTCAGGCCGGAAGCGGTCTGGCCGCCGCCGAAAAGACAGAGATTGACTGGGCCGACCGCATAAGGTCTGACAAGAGAAAAGCAGACCTGCATCTCACCATCCACTTTATCCAGTGGGAAATCGAATTTCAGTCCCGTACATCCGGTTGGCGGATCCGGATGCTGGATTGTTTTGAGTTCTACATTTTCACCCCAGATTACGTTCTGCGATTTTCCGTCGATTACGACCGTAACATCCAGGATATCCTCCTGCGTGATCGCGCTGCAGATACCAAGCAGGAAATGGCTTAAGTCTGCATAGAGAGGTGTGTCTGTTCCAACACCCGCAATATCATAGCAAAATCGCTGGTATTCTCCCGGTTTTGGGGTTAAAACGGAAGTCTCCGTATTGAGTGAAAAAACGAACGGCAAAATCCGCTCGCCGATAACAGTAGAATAGTCTGTTTCATAATTACATGATGTCATAAGAAATACCTTTTGAAAAATTTTATTCTGTATAGTATATGATAAATCTCAAAACATGTTATAATTGCCATGTGTTTTTCAAATTTGGGAAAAGGGGATGGAAAAACAAGAAATAGGAATTTATGGGAGAGAAAAGATGTTTATGAGAAAAAAGGAAAATGAGCTGCAGATTGACTGGAAGCATTTTTATTTGGGTGTACTGGCACTGGTCATTCCGATGGCACTTCAGAATCTGATCAATGTGGGTGTAACGGCTGCGGATGTGGTGATGCTGGGGCGCGTAGGAGAGACAGCGCTGTCCGGATCTTCTCTTGCAGGGCAGGTGCAGTATATTATGACGTTGTTTTTGTTCGGGCTGACATCCGGAGCAACGGTTCTGACCGCACAGTATTGGGGGAAAAAGGACCTGCGGACAATCGAGAAGATTTTGGGTCTTGGAATGCGGGCTGCGGTTTTTGTGACTGCATTATTCTTTCTGGCAGCGCAGATCATGCCAGAGCAGCTTTTGCGGATATTTACAAGTGAACCAGAGGTGATCAAAGAGGGCGTGAAGTATTTGCGGATTGTTAGTTTTTCTTACATTTTTATGGGGATCACACAGACTTATCTTTATATTATGCGAAGTGTGGAACGGGTCGTTGTGGCAACGGTGGTATATTTGTGTTCCCTGCTCTGCAACATTACGATCAATGCCATTTTGATCTTCGGGCTTCTCGGAATGCCCGCCATGGGCGTGCAGGGTGCGGCAATTGGAACGCTGGTTTCCAGGCTCCTGGAGATGGTACTGGTATGTGTGTACTCGAAAGTGTGGAACAAAGATATCAAGTTCAGGATCGCCTACTTTTTTAAAACAGAGCACGTTTTAAATATGGATTTTCTGAAATACGCATTCCCGGTGATCTTAAACGAGGTGCTCTGGGGACTTGGAACTGCGACAAATACGGCAGTGCTTGGTCATATGGGAAGTGCTGCAGTTGCGGCGAATTCGGTCGCACAGGTGGCCAGACAGCTCGCAACGGTGGTAGCATTCGGACTTTCCAGTGCGACAGCGATCTATCTGGGCAAAACCATTGGAGAGAAAAAGTATGAGCAGGCAAAAGCATATGCAAAGAGGTTCGTATGGCTCAGTGTGATTATGGGAGTTGTGGGAGGTGTGCTGATCCTTCTGATCTCACCGGTTATGGCAGAGACGATGACTCTGTCTGAAACAGCAAAGGGGTATATGCGGTTCATGTTCTTTGTAATGTCCTATTTTGTGGTAGGGCAGGCGTTCAACACAACGATGGTCGTGGGAACCTTCCGTTCCGGCGGAGATACCCGGTTTGGCCTGCTGCTGGATATGTCTACCATGTGGGGATGTTCCATTTTATTTGGTGCGCTCGCAGCGTTTGTGTTCCACTGCAGTGTTCCGGTGGTGTATATGATCCTGATGAGTGATGAGATCATTAAGATTCCGATCACCTGGCGCCGGTACAAGAGCTATAAATGGCTGAAGGATGTAACAAGAGAAGAATTGTAGGGGAAGCTCCTTTCTAAAAAAATCTTGCAAAATTATCTGCAATCTTATAAAATGCAGAAGTGACTTTTGTAAAGAATTATTTTTAGGAAGGAGTTTTCTGCATGGCAGACATCAAAATAAAGAAAGATCACTGTCCGCTGATCCTGACACACAGTCTGATCGGAGGGAAATGGAAGCTGAAGATCTTGTGGCATATTCTGCAGGGCGATAATCGATTTTCGGAGTTAAAAAAGGAAATCCCGGGTATTTCGGAAAAAGTGTTATATTCGAATTTGAAAGAACTGGAGGATGCAAGGCTTTTATACAGGGAAGTGATCAAGGAAAAGAAGCCGTCCGTGATTCGTTACCGTCTTTCAGAAGAAGGCGTGGAGGTCAGGGCACTGATCGATGCGGCACACCGGTTTGCCAATCGGTATGCAAAAAAGCATATACATACTAAAAAGTAAGGTATTGCGAAATGTGAGTGAATTGTGTATAGTCTTTTTGTCAGTAGAGAAGACATATTTTTTTATACATATGTTAGTTAAAACTAATAAGAGTAAATAAAAACTAATGGAGGTGGTGGTATCAAAAAATATGTATCGACAATCATATTGGCGGCGGTGTTGTTCGTAGTTTCTGTCTGCTCTCTGTTTATCGGGGTGATGGATGCGGATCTGGCGTCGCTGATGCAGGGAGATCCGGAAGTGATCCGGTTGTTTCTGATTTCAAGGATTCCGCGGCTTCTGGCAATTCTGTGTACAGGAATCGGAATGAGTACAGCAGGGCTGATCATGCAGCAGCTTTGTATGAATAAGTTTGTGTCTCCGACTACGGGAGCAACGATTTCTTCGGCCCAGCTTGGAATTTTGCTGGCTCTGGTATTTCTCCCGGAGTCTACACTTCTTGGAAGAGCAGTGTTTGCGTTTGTGGCGGCGATTCTGGGAACCTGGATTTTTGTGTGGTTTGTTCAGAAAATCCGTTTTAAAGATGTGGTGCTGGTACCGTTGGTCGGAATCATGTTTGGAAATGTGATCGGAGGGATCACCAGCTTCATTGCCTATCAATACGAGATGAATCAGGCGCTGTCCACCTGGCTGGTAGGGCATTTTTCTATGGTACTGCGCGGGAGATATGAGATTGTGTATCTGACAGTACCGCTGGTTGTGCTGGCATTTGTATTTGCAAACCATTTCAATATTGTGGGGATCGGAAAAGAATTCTCTCAGAATCTGGGAGTGCCTTATAATCTGGTGCTTTTTATGGGCCTTACGATTGCGGCAATGATTACGGCGTCGGTGGTGGTAGTGGTTGGTTCGATTTCTTATATCGGTCTGATCGTTCCGAATATTGTCACCATGTTCAAGGGTGATAAGATCCGCGGAACGCTGGCAGATACGGCGCTGTTTGGCGCTTTGTTCGTTATCGTATGCGACATGATCTCGAGAGTGGTGATTGCCCCTTACGAGCTGCCTATCGAACTGATCGTAGGAATTCTCGGCAGCATCCTGTTTGTAGGACTGTTGCTGTATCGACTGAAAAACGGAGGAAGAAGAATACTTCTGGGGAAAGGAGGCAGACAGGATGCACAGTGCAGTTCATAAGACAAACAGCAGAAAGCTTCTTGTTTTAGGGATACTGGTGGCGGCAGCAGCAATCGCCTATCTGTTTGTGGATGTTTCTTTTTCAAATGAGCGTCTGTTTCGGTATGCTATGAAAATCCGGATTCCAAAGCTGATGGTCATGCTGGTGGCATCTGCTGCCATCGGAGGGGCAACGATCGTATTTCAGACTATTATTCACAATACGATTGTGACACCATGTCTGTTGGGAATGAATTCGTTGTATACGTTGATTCACACAGCAGTGGTATTCTTTGCAGGTTCCGGAAGTTTTCTCGCTGTCAATGCGAACGTGTCTTTTGTGGTCGATCTGTTTTTAATGAGTACAACAGCTGTTTTGGTCTACAGCTATCTGTTCAAAAAAACAAACTATAATGTGTTGTATGTATTGTTGATCGGAACGGTTTTGACTTCGTTTTTCGGAAGCATTCAGAGTACGCTTACAAGAATCATGGATCCCAATGAATATGACAGCCTTCTGGCAACGCTGGTAGCAAGCTTTAACAACGTCAACTCGGAAATTATTCTGGCAGCAGTCCTGGTTCTGGCAGGTATCGTGTTTGTGTTGCGAAAAGAACTTGCGCTTTTGGACGTGTTGTCTCTTGGAAGACATCAGGCAATCAATCTGGGTGTGGATTATGACCGGGCCATCCGGAAACTTCTGCTTGGAGTGACACTCTGTATCGCGACCGCCACAGCGATGGTAGGACCGATTTCATTCCTCGGACTGATCATCGCAAATCTGTCCAGACAGTTTTTGAAAACATACCGGCATTCGCAGCTGATCATGGGATCTGTCTTCTTCGGGATGTTTGTTCTGGCGGCAGGGCAGATGATTTCGGAACAGATCTTTGTATATGCGATTCCGGTCAGTGTATTTATTACAGTAGGCGGAGGAGGATACTTTTTGTATCTTCTGTTGAGGAAAAGGAGGAGTTAGAAGAGTGAAGATACGTGGAGTAAAAAAACAGTATCACGGAAAAACCGTGGTGGATTCCGTTTCTTTTGAAATTCAAAAAGGAAAAGTAACTGCTCTGATCGGTCCCAATGGAGCGGGAAAATCTACTGTGATGAGCATTCTTTCCAGACTGATCGCAAAGGATGAAGGAGTGGTAGAGTTTGAAGGAAAGAAGCTGGAGCACTGGAAGAGTAAAGAATTGTCAAAGCATCTGGCGATTCTGACACAGAGTAATCATATTGAGATGAAGCTGACAGTCAGAGAGCTGGTTGCATTCGGACGGTTCCCGCATTCGGGAGGGCGGATGACCAAGCAGGATAAAGAAATCGTTGCACAGGCGATCGATTATATGGAACTAAAAGAGTTTGAAGACCGGTTTCTGGATGAATTGTCCGGAGGACAGCGGCAGAGAGCATATATCGCCATGGTCATTGCGCAGGATACGGAGTATGTCTTTTTGGATGAACCGACGAATAATCTGGATATTTATCATGCTTCGAATATGATGAAGATGGTGCGGAAGTTAAGTGACGAGCTGGGAAAAACAGTGATCCTTGTGCTTCATGAGATTAATTATGCAGCCTTTTATTCAGATTATATCTGTGCATTTAAAAACGGAAAAATCGCGAAATATGGAACCGTTGAAGAAGTCATTCAAAAAGAAGTTCTTTCTGAGATTTACCAGGTGGATTTTGAAATTTTAAATATCAAAGGAAAACCATTATCGGTATATTATTGATGACAGAAAATGGAAGAAAACAAAGATGGAGGAAGAAGATGAGAAAATTAGCAAAAGTATTATTGGCAGGAGTGGCAGCACTCAGTCTGACAGCATGCGGGCAGGCAGAAGGAACAACAGGAAGTTCTGCGGATACAACGGCAAAGGAGCAGAAACAACAGGAAACACCTGAGAAGATCAAGATCCAGTCTCTGAATGCAAACGGAGAAGAAATTTCTCTGGAAGTACCATATGATCCGGAACGTATCGCTGTTTTGGATATGGCAGCACTGGATATCCTGGATAATCTTGGTGTTGGAGACAAAATAGTAGGTTCTGCATCTACTTCTCTGGAGTACCTTTCTGATTATGTGGATAATGAAAAGGTTGCAAATCTGGGAACGATCAAAGAGGCAGATCTGGAGGCTGTGATGGAGTGTGAGCCGGAAGTGATTTTCATCGGCGGACGTCTGGCTTCTTCCTATGACGCGCTCAGTGAAATTGCACCGGTTGTATACCTTTCGACAGATGTGGAGACAGGTGTCGTAAAAAGCGTGACAAAAAATGCAGAGACGATTGCTTCTATGTTTGGGCTGGAAGATGAAGTAAAAGAAAAGACAGCCGGTTTTGATGAAAGAATTGAAGCATTGGCAGAAAAAGCAAAAGGGCATACAGCACTGGTAGGAATGACTACAAGCGGAAGCTTTAACTTAATGGGAAATGACGGAAGATGCTCCATTATCGGAGTGGAGATCGGATTTGACAATCTGACAGCTGCTGAAAGTACCTCAACACATGGAAATGAAGCTTCATTTGAAACAGTTGTCGAGAAAAACCCAGAGTATATTTTCGTGATGGATCGTGATCAGGCAATCGGGGCAGACGGGGCACAGACGGCAAAAGAAATTATGGAAAATGAACTTGTTATGCAGACAGATGCTTACAAAAATGGAAAAATCATCTATCTGGAACATCCGGCAGTATGGTACATTGCGGAAGGCGGAATCACTGCACTGGATGTGATGCTTTCTGATCTGGAGGAGTCCCTGTAAAAAGTTGTTGTGTGCATTATCCTCAAATTGTGGTACAATAGAATCAGTCTGAAATCCTGTTTTCAAAGATGGAGACAGATGAATTTATAGAACAAAGAGAGGTAATGAAAATGGAAGAACAATATACAGAAGGATGTTCCGAAGAGTCCTGTGCAGGATGTTCTCATTCCGGTTCCTGTGAAAGCCAGAAGCAGAATGCAGGCAATACGGCGCCATCCAAAACACCGGCAAATGTAGGTTCCCAAGTGAAAAAAGTGATTGGAGTCATCAGCGGAAAGGGTGGCGTTGGAAAATCGCTGGTAACAGCTTCCCTGGCACGTATGATGATCGAAAAAGGATATACGGCAGGAATTTTGGATGCAGATATTACAGGTCCATCCATTCCGAAGATGTACGGAGTGCACGAGATGGCAATCGGAAACGAGATGGGAATGCTTCCGTGCAGCGCACCGGATGGAACAAGGATCATGTCCGTCAACCTGCTTTTGGAAGAGGAGGACACACCGGTCATCTGGAGAGGTCCTGTGATCGCAGGCGTTGTGACACAGTTCTGGTCAGATGTGATGTGGGGAGATTTGGATTATCTGTTCGTTGACATGCCTCCCGGAACGGGAGATGTTCCGTTGACTGTATTTCAGTCCCTGCCTGTGGATGGAGTTGTGATCGTCACCTCTCCGCAGGATCTGGTACAGCTGATCGTAAAGAAGGCGTACAACATGGCAAAACAGATGAACATTCCGGTTCTTGGAATCGTGGAAAACTACAGTTACATCAAATGTCCGGACTGCGGAAAAGAGATCAAAGTGTTCGGTGAGAGTCATATTGACGAGATTGCAAAAGAACTGGGAGTACCGGTACTTGGCAAGATGCCGATCGACACTGCGATTGCAGAAGCAGTAGAAGCAGAAAAATTTTATGAAGTGACGAACCCGTATTTGAAAGAAATCGATTTGTAGGGGGCTGGGAAAGAAAAGAAGGCTTGTGCTGGAAATGTGCGGAAATATGCCGTCGTCTCAAAGTGCTGAATCTTTGAGGCGGCGGCTTTTTATCACAGATTTTTATAACTGAATATTTTTGAACAGATCTCCAAGGCTTGTACCGATCTCTTCGGCTTTTGGAATCTCAACTTTTTCTACAACTTCTTCTTCCGGTTCTTCCAAAGCTTTCATGCTCAGGCTGATCTTGCCGTCTTTAATACCGATGACTTTGACCTGAACTTCATCTCCTACATTCAAAACAGCTGCAGGATTCTTGACGCGTTTTTGAGAAATCTGAGAAACATGTACCAGTCCGGAAAGACCGTTTTCCAGTTTGACAAATGCACCGTAGTTCTGTAATGTCTCTACAGTACCGGACATAACCGTACCGATTGGGATACTTGCGATCTGTGCTTCTTTTTCTTTTCTTTCTTTTTCTTTGAGAAGCTCACGGGCGGACAGTACAAGCCGGTTGCCTGCCTGATCTACATCGATCACTTGAACTTCCACATCTTTGAGCAGGTAAGTCTCCAGATCTTCAATGTAAGAAAGGGAGAGTTTGGATGCCGGAATAAATCCGCGCAGTCCTTCTACCATGGCAATGGCACCGCCATTTACGATTCCTTCGATCTTAACAGGGAGGATCGTTTTCTTTTCCATATATTCCAAAACCCTGTTCCATGGATTGGCATCGTCAAAATGATCTTCGTAATCAGCCATTGTCTCTGTGTGTCCTTCGTTTGTCAGTAATTCTTCTGTTCTTAATTCTTCGCTCATCGCTGCACCTCGACTTTCTAAAACTTTAAAACAAAAATCTCTTAAAACAGAAGATTTTTGCTTTGCATTAAAGACAGTATAGCATATGTTTTATCAAAAAGACACGGAATCTTGAAATTTGGGTTGACGAAATCTGGAAAAAATGGCAAGCTACATATAGGTTACTGTTCACACCAATAACCACTATAGAAGAAAATAAGCAAAGGAAGTTTGGATTGATATGAATAACGGAGTGAGTAATAATAAAGTGTATGTAGTAGGGCATAAAAATCCAGATACAGATTCGATTTGTTCTGCGATCGCCTATGCTGATTTGAAATCTAAGATCACGGGAGAAGATTATAGTCCAAGGCGAGCGGGACAGCTCAATGAAGAGACGCAGTATGTGCTGGATCATTTTCAGGTTGAGGCACCGAAGCTGTTGTCGGACTTAAGAGTGCAGGTCAAAGATGTAGAACTGCGTAACATTGAAGGAATCAAGGGAAGTGTTTCCATCAAGAGTGCGTGGAAATCTATGAAAGAGCTGAATATCAAGACGCTTCCTGTGACAAGGGACAGCAAACTGGAAGGTCTGATTACCATTGGAGATATCGCGACTTCTTACATGGATGTGTATGACAGCGGGATTCTCTCCAAGGCAAGGACGCAGTACCGGAATATTGCATCGACCATTGATGGAACCATCATTGCAGGAAATCCACACAGCTATGTGTTGAACGGAAAAGTCGGGATTCTTGCATCAAGCCGAAAGCTGATGTCGGAATTTGTGGAAGAAAATGATCTGGTGATCTTAGGAGACCGCCAGGAGGCACAGCAGCATGCCGTCGATTTGAATGTGAGCTGTATGGTGGTGTGTAACGGAGCACGTGTAGGAGAAGAGATTTTAAAACAGGCAGAAGAAAAAGAAATCGTGATCATTTCTTCTCCGCATGATGCATTCACGGTCGCACGTTTGATCAACCAGAGTATTCCGGTGAAGCAGTTTATGACAAGAGAGGGGATCGTTTCTTTCCAGATGGATGACTATGTGGATGATGTCAAAGATGTGATGGCACGCAGGAGATTCCGTGACTTCCCAATCCTGGATGAGGCAGGCAATTTCCTGGGATTTATTTCCAGAAGAAGATTGCTCAACAGCCGCAGAAAACAGGTGATCCTGGTGGATCACAATGAAAAAAATCAGGCAGTGGACGGTGTGGAAGAAGCAGAGGTTCTGGAAATCATCGATCACCACCGTCTGAGCAGTATTGAAACGATGGGTCCGGTATTTTTCCGAAATCAGCCGGTTGGATGTACCGCTACGATCGTTTATCAGATGTATCAGGAAGAGGGAGTAGAAGTAGAGCCGGTGATCGCATCACTCCTTTGCTCGGCGATCATTTCCGATACCCTGATGTTTCGGTCTCCGACTTGTACACCGTTGGATGAAAGATCTGCGAGGAAACTGGCAGAGATCGCAGGGATTGATATTGAGAAGCTGGCACTGGAGATGTTTAATGCAGGAAGTAATCTGAAAGGAAAAACAGCAGAAGAAATCTGTTTCCTGGATTTCAAACAGTTTACAGTCAACGATATCAACTTTGGAGTTGGTCAGATCAGCTCTATGAGCGCAGAAGAGCTGCGTGAGATCAAAACAGAAGTATCCGCTTATCTGGAACAGGCAAGAAAGACACAGGGGCTGGATATGATCTTCTTTATGCTGACCAATATTGTCGCAGAATCTTCAGAACTTTTATGCGCCGGAAACGGAGCAAGAGAAAAGATGATCTCTGCGTTTGATCTGAAAGGAAATCCGGAGATGATCGAGCTAAAGGGTGTGGTGTCCAGAAAGAAACAGCTTGTACCGACACTGGTTTCGGCACTGCAGCAGTAGAAGGAGCAAAAAATGGGAAAACAAGTATGGAAAGCCGGGAATATGGTATATCCACTCCCGGCAGTGATGGTGAGTACGGCGGACAAGTCCGGAAAGAGCAATATTCTGACGATCGCATGGACGGGCACGATTTGCACTAATCCGGCGATGGTTTATATTTCTGTCCGTCCGGAGCGATATTCGTATCATATGTTAAAAGAGAGTGGAGAATTTGTTATCAATCTGACAACGGAGCAGCTTGCAAAAGCAACCGATTATTGCGGAGTACGTTCCGGAAAGGATGTGGACAAATGGAAAGAGGCACATCTGACACCGGCAAAAGCAGAAAAGCTTCAGTATGCACCGGTGATCGAAGAGTGTCCGGTCAATATCGAATGTAAAGTTACAGAAGTGAAAAAACTGGGAAGCCACCATATGTTTCTGGCGGAAGTTCTGGCAGTACAGATTGATGAGCAGTATTTGAATGAAAAGAATAAGTTTGAGCTGAATAAGACAGGACTGATGGCATATTCGCATGGAGAGTATCTGTCTCTCGGGAAGAAGATCGGGACATTTGGGTACAGTGTGAAAAAGAAAAAGACGAAACATAAGAAAAAGAAAAAATAAGAAAAAGAACATCCCCGTGGAAGCAAAGTATGAAAACTTTTGAGTTCTGCGGAGATGTTCTTTTTAGTCACTGTTTCCCGAAATCTATTTTATAAAGTCTCAACAAATCTGTCAAATGCAGCGAGTCCTTCGTCTGTGCATTTGTAAACACCGGCATCTTCCAGGACCTGACAGAAGACCTTTCCGACTTCCTGTTCCAGAATATGCGTGACATTTTCTGCGTTGATCTCCGGATAGGACGGTAGGAAACTTTCGGTCCAGTCCGCGTGCTTTGCAATGGTCTCATTGCTTCTGATGTCTTTTTTCTCAAGAATATAAGTCTTTAACAGCTCCAGCTCATCTTTGAGACGTGCAGGGAGTACAGCAAGCCCCATGACTTCGATCAGACCGATATTTTCTTTTTTGATATGATGCAGTTCTTTGTGAGGATGGTATACTCCGAGCGGATGTTCCTCTGTGGTAATGTTGTTTCTCAAAGTCAGATCCAGCTCATATTTTCCATCCCGCATTCTGGCGATCGGCGTGATCGTATTGTGAGGCTGTCCGTCTGTTTCAGCAAAAATGAAAGCAGCTTCATCTGTATATCCTCGCCATGCCTGCAGAATGTGGTCTGCAAGGTCGATCACTCTGGTCACATCCTCAGACTGCAGACGGATCACAGAGAGCGGCCATTTTACGATGCCTGCTGTGACATCTTCAAAGCCCTTGACAGTAAACTCCTGGATGACAGGCGCTTTTTCCATGGCAAAGGTATAATGTCCGCCCTGGAAGTGGTCATGGCTTAAAATAGAACCGCCTACGATCGGAAGATCTGCATTGGATCCGAGGAAATAGTGCGGGAACTGTTTGATAAAATCAAACAGCTTGACAAAGGTCTGGCGCTCGATCTTCATCGGAGTATGTTCTCCGTTGAACACGATACAGTGCTCATTGTAGTAGACATAAGGAGAATACTGGAATCCCCACTTGCTGTCATTGACCGTGATCGGAATGATGCGGTGATTCTCTCTGGCCGGGTGATCGAGGCGCCCTGCATACCCCTCGTTCTCCATACAGAGCTGACATTTCGGGTAAGCCGAAACAGAAGCATTGCGCGCAGCGGCAATGGCTTTCGGATCTTTTTCCGGTTTGGACAGATTGATGGTAATATCCAGTGTTCCGTAGTCTGTGTCTACATTCCATCTGCGGTCCTTTTTGATCCGGTACCGGCGGATGTAATCGCTGTCCTGACTGAACTTGTAATAAAACTGAGTGGCGGATTCCGGAGATTCCTGATAATGTCTCCAGAAGTCGTTCTGAACCTGAGCCGGACGCGGCAGCAGGCAGTTCATCAGTCTGGTGTCGAACAGATCACGATAGCCGATGCTGTCTTCAATGATGCCGCGTGTAACAGCCTCCTTAAGGAGATCGGCAAGGATGTCTTTCAGCACAAGATCTGTCAGATCACAGGAGACATCTTCCCAGTTGTCTTCATGGAATACATCCAAAAGTAAGTTTGTAGTGTAAATACGTTCACATTCCGGAGTCAGTCCGGTATCAATGCCGTACTGTACCAGTTTTTTGATAGATTCATATAACATGGATAAATTCCTTCTTTCTTAGAGAGTCTCCAGTTTCTGTGCACCGCTTCCGATATCAACGGTGTAGAATTCGGCTTCGTGTCCGACCTTTTCTTTATATGCAGGTCCGATAGTATTGATGAAAGTATCGACAGCGTCATTTTTTACGATACTTACGGTACATCCCCCGAATCCGCCGCCTGTGATACGGGAACCTACAACACCCGGAATCTGCCATGCAAGATCCACCAGGATATCGATCTCTTCACAGGATACTGCGTAATCATCTCTTAAAGAGATGTGGGACTGATTCATCAGTTCGCCGAAACGCTCGATGTTGCCTGCTTTTAATGCAGATACCGCTTCGATGGTACGCTGGTTTTCATAAACTGCGTGTTTCGCACGTTTCTGTTCTACAGGATCTGTGATCACTTCTTTGAATTTTTCAAAGGTATCGATGTCCAGATCACCAAGAGCGTTGATATCCAGTTCTTCCTGAAGAAGAGAGAGCGCATGGCTGCATTCCTGACGTCTCTGGTTGTACTGAGAGTCAACAAGACTGTGTTTTACTTTACTGTTTGTGATGATGATCTTGGCGTCTTCCAGTTCTACCGGTGCATACTCATAGGAGAGTGTGCCGGTATCCAAAAAGATCGCGCAGTCTTTTTTGCCCATGGCAACTGCAAACTGATCCATGATTCCGCAGTTGCATCCGTTGAAGTTGTTCTCAGAGTACTGTCCGATCAGTGCGATGTCGGTCATGCTTAAGGCATCAAATCCGCAGAGATCTTTTGCGATTACTCCGGTCAGAACTTCCAGGGATGCGGAAGAGGACAAACCGGAACCGTTCGGAATATTTCCGTAGATCACAAGATCCATTCCACAGTCTACAGAGTATCCTTTTTCTTTTAATGCCCAGAGAACTCCAAGCGGATAGTTTGCCCAGTTGTATTCCGGCTTGTTGGTCAGATCGTCAAGAGTGGCAGTGATCACACCGAGATGATCCAGATTCATAGAATAGAGACGCAAGATACGGTCACTGCGCTTTTTGGCGATTCCGTATGTACCAAGTGTCAGCGCACATGGAAATACGTGTCCTCCATTGTAATCTGTGTGTTCTCCGATCAGATTCACGCGTCCCGGAGAGAAATAAAAACCGGCATCTTCTGTGCTGCCGAAAAGTTCTTCAAATTTTTTCATCAAACGTTCTTTCATGATGTTGATTCCTCACTTTCCATAGAGACTGAGTATTTTTACAAGTTTATTATAAAAATCAGACTGAAAAAAGTCTATAAAAAATACGTGCATATATATGGAATTATGTTGTATAATAGAGGCGAAGAACAGATTTGGGGAAAGGAAAGAAGAGCGTGGAACAGACATACAAATACTCCTATAAAGTAGGAGATAATCTTCTGAGTTCTCTTTCCGTTTATAATGTGGGATATCAGCAGTGCGGACCGGAGCAGCAGTGGGGACCGGGAATCCGGGATCATTATTGTATCCACCATATTATTTCGGGAAAGGGGACCTATGTGGCAGATAAAAAAGTATATCATCTGGGAGAGGGAGACAGTTTTATTCTGTATCCGGATACAGAGGTCAAGTATTATGCAGATCCGGATGATCCGTGGGAGTACGCATGGGCAGGATTTATGGGAACCGATGCGGCTGTGATGGTACGGGCAACTGATTTTGCGAGAAAACGGCCGGTGATCGGAAGGGATAAGATTCCGGGAGATTTGATCTGGCGGCAGCTGGAGCAGATCTATCAGGTGAGAGGAACGACATATGAAGCGGCAGCAGCTATGACAGGAGCTCTTTATACCATGCTGTCCGTGTTTATTCACTATGCGGAAAAAGAAGAGAAAAAAGACGACCTCCGGCAGGTTTATGTGGAGCGGGCAAAGGATTATATTGCATCCAGTTACTCCTATCCGATCACGGTGGAGGATGTAGCGGATTATACGGGGATCAGCAGAAGTTATCTCTTTCGTGCATTTCAAGCATATCAGAAGCAGTCCCCAAAAGAATATCTGACGGAATATCGAATCCGTCAGGCATGCCATCTTCTCAGGGAGACCGGGCTTTCCGTTGCATCCATTGCGTATTCGGTAGGATTTGAAGATAATCTGTATTTTTCCAAGGCATTCAAAAAGAAGATGCAGATGAGTCCGTCCCAGTACCGGAAGAATCACATGCCATAAATTCAGGAAAAGCCGCATATACTGGCAATAACGAGAAAAAAGGATTGTGAGTCAATTGCGTTGGAAATGGATGGGGAGAGTGCTGACAGTTACCTATGTTTTTTTGTTGCTGGGGATTCAGCCGTTTGTGGATATTCCGGCAGAGAGGGAAGTACAGTCTGTGAGTGCGGATGTGGAGCAGACAGAAGAAATCAGACCAAAGATCGCACTGACTTTTGATGACGGACCGAGTGCAGCGTATACAGAGAAACTTCTGGACGGGCTGAGAGAGCGGGATGTGCATGCTACGTTTTTCCTGATCGGAGAGAATATTGAAAAAGGCGACAATGCTCTGCTGGTGAGGCAGATGGCAAGAGACGGACATCTGATTGGAAATCACACGTATCATCATGTTCAGCTGACGAAGATCAAAGAAGAGGAAGCGCTCAAAGAGCTGGAGGAGACGAACCGTCTGATCGAGAAGATCACGGGAAATCCGGTAGAATATGTAAGACCTCCTTTTGGAGAATTTCCAAAGGGACTTTCCGCAAAAATTTCCATGATCCCGGTTATGTGGACAGTGGATCCGCTGGACTGGTCTGTAAAAGATACAGAGAAAATTGTCAGCAAAGTAGTGACGCAGGCAAAAGAAAATGATATGATTCTGTTACATGACTGTTACGGAACCTCTGTGGAGGCGGCCTTGCAGATCATAGACAGACTGAAAGAAAAAGGATTTGAATTTGTGACGGCAGACAGATTGCTTCTGCCTTAGAAATAGAGGAGATATATAAGATGAATGAATATTCCAGAACAGAACTTTTGATCGGAGAAGAAGGGCTGGGGAGACTTAAGCAGGCGACTGTCATGGTATTTGGTGTCGGCGGCGTAGGCTCTCACTGTATCGAAGCACTTGCAAGAAGCGGTGCGGGCAGGCTGATCCTGATCGATAATGACAAGGTTTCTCTGACGAACATCAACCGGCAGTCGATCGCATATCACAGTACCATCGGACGGATGAAGACGGAAGTGATGCGGGAGCGGATCCGGGATATCAATCCGGAGATTGTTGTAAAGACCTATGAGACCTTTGTACTGCCGGATAATGTGGAAGAATTGTTTGAAGAAACTCCGGATTATATCATTGATGCCATCGATACGGTAACGGCAAAGCTGGCGATCGCGGAACTGGCGCAGAGAAGGGAGATCCCACTGATCAGCAGTATGGGAACCGGCAACAAGCTGCATCCGGAACTGTTTGAAATCACAGACCTGTCAAAGACCAGTATGTGTCCGCTCTGCAAAGTGATGCGGCGGGAACTGAAAGCAAGAGGGATCCGGCATCTGAAAGTATTGTATTCACCGGAAAAACCAGTCGATACGTCCGGACGTGAGACCGGAGAGGACAAAGGAGCCCGCCGTATACTTCCGGGCAGCATTTCCTTTGTACCGCCGGTGGCAGGGCTTTTGATTGCAGGAGAGGTCATCCGCGAGATCAGCGGTGTCTGAAATATACAGAAGCCGGCAGGAGGAAGAGTATGGATTTATTTGATTATATGAGAGAAAAAACACAGGAACAGGAATCTCCCCTGGCATCCAGAATGCGTCCGCAGACGCTGGAAGAAGTGGTAGGACAGCAGCATATCATAGGGAAAGACAAGCTTTTGTATCGTGCGATCAAGGCGGATAAGCTGGGATCGATCATTTTTTACGGACCTCCGGGAACAGGAAAGACGACTCTTGCAAAGGTGATTGCACATACGACCAGTGCGGAGTTCAAGCAGATCAATGCCACAGTAGCGGGAAAAAAAGATATGGAGCAGGTGGTAAATGAAGCGAAAGAACTGCTCGGAATGTATCGCAAAAAAACGATCCTGTTTATTGACGAGATCCACAGATTTAACAAGGGACAGCAGGACTATCTGCTTCCATTCGTGGAGGACGGTACCATTACCTTGATCGGAGCAACAACGGAAAATCCGTATTTTGAAGTCAATGGTGCGTTGATTTCCCGATCCAGTGTATTTGAATTAAAATCTCTGGAGAAAGAAGATATTCGCACTCTGTTGAAACGTGCGGTTTATGATGAGAATAAGGGAATGGGAAGTTTTCATGCAGAAATCGACGAGGATGCGCTGGAGTTTCTGGCAGATGTATCCGGCGGAGATGCAAGAAGTGCGCTCAATGCCATTGAGCTTGGTGTTTTGACGACAGAGCGCAGTGAGGACGGCAAGATTCATATTACGCTGGATGTGGCGTCAGAATGTATTCAAAAGCGGGTTGTGCGCTATGATAAGGGCGGAGACAATCATTATGATACGATTTCCGCATTTATCAAAAGTATGCGGGGATCTGATCCCGATGCTGCAGTGTATTATCTGGCAAAAATGCTGTATGCAGGAGAAGATATCAAATTTATTGCCCGCAGGATCATGATCTGTGCAGCAGAGGATGTGGGAAATGCAGATCCTGTGGCACTCACGGTGGCTGTCTCCGCAGCACAGGCAGTGGAGCGGATCGGGATGCCGGAGGCACAGATTATTTTATCGCAGGCAGTACTGTATGTGGCGACTGCGCCAAAAAGTAATTCGGCGGTCAATGCGATTTTTGCGGCAAATGAAAATGTACGGCAATATAAGACCACGGTTCCGTCACATCTGCAGGATGCACATTACAAGGGTTCTAAAAATCTGGGACATGGGATCGGATATAAATATGCACATGACTATCCGAATCATTATGTAGAACAGCAGTATCTTCCGGATGAAATCAAAAACGCCAGGTTCTACGAACCCGGCGATCTTGGCTATGAAAAACAAATCAAAGAGCATTTACAAAAGCTTCGTGAGCAGTAGGGTATAGATATCCTGGCTCTGGGAAGCCCAGTTTCCGGCAATGGCTTCAGCTTCTGATTCGGTAGGAACCGTGAGTTTCAGATCGATCAGGCTGAAGCCGTTTTCTACAATCTGACAGCAGACCTCATATTCATGGTTGGTGTTCAGATAGTAGTCGGACTTGACAGAAACCTCTTCTTTCAGATCATACTTCTTTTCTTTGAGAAATTCATCAATATCCCGCTGAATGGCAGGGGAAATCTTGTTTTTAAAGTATTGGATGGTGTCCAGACCGTTGTCTGTCAGATGATACAGAGTACGGTTGTGTGTCGTTTCCACGCGGAGCAGTCCGGAATGTTCCATTTCAGCGAGTGTTTCCTGAAGCTTAAAATAAGTTGTGTATTCTTTTTCCAGAATAAATTCGGAAATCTGTGAAGTTGTCAATGGAAAATCCACTTTATCCAGCATGTACAATACGATCAGTTTATACAGTGTATAAGTTTCAGACATAGTACTCCTTTCCCTGCCAGATATCCTGTTCTTTCAGGTGGCTGTGAAGCTGATTTAATACGGTTCTTTTATTGCTTGTCCAAAGAGGGGCGATCAAAAGGTCTTTTGCCCCGTCTCCGGTCAGGCGATGAATCACGATTTCGGGGTTCAACTGTGCGATGCAGGTACCGAGAAACTGAATATAATCCTGCATATCGGGAATATAAAAGGGGTGTTTTTCATAGTCGGCTGCAAGGTCTGTGTGGGTTAAGACATGAAGCAGCTGCAGTTTGATCCCCTGAATATCCATATGATTGAGATAGTGGATCGTATCCAGCATATCGTCTTTCGTTTCACCCGGCAGATACAGAATCGTATGAACAATTACCGTGATGCCGATGGCACGAAGTTCTTTTACTGCCTGTTCAAATACTGAAAGCTCATATCCGCGCCGGATGTAGGCGCTGGTTTCGGGATGGATGGTCTGCAATCCCAGCTCTACCCAGACAGGTTTGATGTGGTTGATCTCATCGAGCAGTGCGAGGACATCTGCTCCCAGACAATCCGGTCTGGTGGCAATGGAGAGAATCTTCACCTCCGGATCAGCAATGGCTTCCATATAAAGGGCGCGAAGTGTTTCCACCGGCGCATAAGTGTTCGTAAATGCCTGAAAATAGGCAATATAAGAGTGCACCGGACGTTTGGAAGAAATATCTGCTTTTCCCTGTTTTATCTGTTCGGCGATGGAAAGTCTGGCAGAGCCGGCAAAATCACCTGACCCCTGGGAACTGCAGAAGATGCAGCCCCCTGTTCCCACATGACCGTCACGATTTGGACAGGTCATTCCGCCGTTTAAGGCGATTTTGTAAACTTTTTCTTTGAACATCTGTTTTAATTCATAATCCAGAGAGTGGTATCTTTTTTCACCCCAGCGCATGATCAGATCAGTTCCTTTACCGCTTTGCTGACTACGTCGGCAACACGGGAATCAAATGCTTCCGGGAGAATATTGTTTTCATTGAGTTCTTCATCAGAAACAAGACTTGCAATGGCATTGGCTGTAGCAAGTTTCATCTCTTCCGTGATCTGTGTGGCGCGCCCTTCCAGCGCCCCTTTGAAAATTCCCGGGAAAGCGACAACGTTATTGACCTGATTTGGAAAATCAGAGCGTCCGGTTCCAACAACGCGTGCACCCGCTTCTTTTGCAAGATCCGGCATGATCTCCGGCACCGGATTTGCCATGGCAAAGAGTATGGCGTCGGAATTCATGGATGCGACCATCTCTTTTGTGACGATACCAGGAGCAGAGACACCGACGAAAATGTCAGCTCCACACATGGCATCTGCCAGAGAACCGGTTTTGTTTTCCAGGTTTGTCACTTCTGTCATCTTTTTCTGCATCCAGTTCAGGTTCGGTGATGCGCTGCTGATGATTCCGTTGATATCACACATTGTAATATGTTCAAATCCGTAGGTCAGAAGCAGTTTTGTGATGGCAACTCCGGCAGAACCTGCACCGTTTACGACAACGCGGCAGTCTTCTTTCTTCTTTCCGGTTACTTTGAGAGCATTGATGATACCGGCAAGGACAACAATGGCAGTTCCGTGCTGGTCATCATGAAAGACAGGGATGTCCAGAAGCTCTTTTAAGCGTTCTTCGATCTCAAAACAACGCGGTGCAGAAATATCTTCCAGATTGATTCCGCCAAATGCAGGTGCAATGTTGACAACGGTTTTGATAATCTCTTCTGTATCCTGCGTGTCAAGGCAGACCGGAACGGCATTGACACCGCCGAATTCTTTGAAAAGAACTGCTTTTCCTTCCATAACAGGCATGGCTGCCAGTGCTCCGATATTGCCAAGTCCCAGAACCGCACTTCCGTCAGAAACTACGGCTACGGTGTTGGATTTGATTGTATATTTGTAAGCAGCTTCGGGATCTTTTGCGATCACCTTACAAGGTTCGGCTACACCCGGTGTGTAAGCAATTGCCAGATCTTCTCTGGAATTGACATGTGCTTTGGCTGCAGTTTCCAGTTTTCCGTTCCACTGTTCGTGCATCTGTAATGCTTTTTCGCTGTTTGTCATAGTTTTTACCTCGCTGATTCTTAGATTTCCTGTGCAGAACACATTCTTCCATAATCATAACACTGTTAAGGAAACGGTGCAAGATTTCAAAAAAAACTTTCTTTTTTGGAAAAGATGCGCTATAATAAAAAAACAAACTTTACAAAATTGTTCAAGTTAAGTCAGTTCAGACAAAGATCCCCAAGAGATTGAAAGTAAAATGAATAAATGAAAAGTGAATTTTGAGAAAGGCAGGTAATTATGACAAGAGAAAAATATGAATCGTTACCGCTCGCTACATTGCGGGAATTGGCAAAGGCAAGAAAAATGAAAGGAATTTCCACTTTAAAAAAAGGAGATCTGATCGAAGCAATGCTGGCGCAGGATGATAAAGAGAAACAGGAAGAGGCCAACGCACAGGCAAAAGAAGAAGTGAAAGAGAAAAAAGAGGGAACGGATATCGAACAGCTTGACAGCGGGCGTACTGCAAACGGAATTTTAGAGGTACTTCCGGACGGGTATGGGTTTATCCGGTGTGAAAACTATCTTCCGGGTGAAAATGATGTATATGTGTCACCATCTCAGATCCGGCGCTTCAATTTGAAGACAGGAGATATCATCACAGGAAATACAAGGATTAAAACACAGTCTGAAAAATTCAGTGCACTTTTGTACGTATCGACCATCAATGGGCTGCGTCCGGCAGAAGCAGTAAAGCGCCATAATTTTGAAGATCTGACTCCGATTTTCCCGAATCAGAGGATTTCTCTGGAAACACCCGGAGCAACGACTGCAATGCGGATCGTAGATTTGCTCTCTCCGATCGGAAAAGGGCAGAGAGGAATGATCGTATCACCTCCGAAAGCCGGTAAGACAACCCTTCTCAAAGAAGTGGCACTCTCTGTTCAGAAAAGAGAGCCGGACATGCATCTTCTGATTCTTCTGATCGATGAGCGTCCGGAGGAGGTAACCGATATCAGGGAAGCAATCGCGGGACCAAATGTGGAAGTAATCTACTCTACATTTGACGAGCTGCCGGAACATCACAAGAGGGTATCCGAGATGGTGATCGAGCGTGCGAAGCGTCTGGTAGAGCATGGAAAAGACGTTATGATCCTGTTAGACAGTATCACCCGTCTGGCAAGAGCGTACAATCTGACTGTGCCGCCGTCAGGAAGAACCTTGTCCGGTGGTCTTGATCCGGCTGCACTGCATATGCCGAAGCGGTTTTTCGGTGCGGCAAGAAATATGCGTGAGGGCGGAAGTCTTACGATCCTGGCAACAGCACTTGTGGAAACGGGAAGCAAGATGGATGATGTTGTTTATGAAGAATTTAAGGGAACCGGTAACATGGAGCTGGTGCTGGATCGAAAACTTCAGGAGAAGAGAGTGTTCCCGGCGATCGATATTCCGAAATCCGGAACCAGAAGAGAAGATCTGCTGCTTAATAAAGAAGAGCAGGATGCAGTTTATATCATCCGAAAGGCAATGAATGGCATGAAAGCAGATGAAGCAGTGGACAATCTGCTGAATATGTTCTCGCGGACAAGAACGAATGCCGAGCTGGTGCAGACAGTAATTCGTCAAAAATTTATCTAAAATCACTCTTGTACGAAAGAAAATACTTGATTCTGACTCACAAAACAGATATTATATTCTGGTTGGTGTCCTGCAAAATGTGACAAAATGCGGGATGTTCAAGAATACTTGAATGATGAGAAACTGAGGAGGAAATCAAGATGTTTCGTGAAGAAATTGACATGGCAGGAAATGCAGCCAAAAAGAAAATCCAGTTCCTGCGGCAGCAGACAGGGGCATACTTCGTCTCAGCAATGCTGGCGGGAATGTTTGTTGGATTTGGCGTTCTTCTGGCATTTACAGCAGGTGGAATGTTAAAAGAAGGCGGCGTGCCGGGTGTGAAGTTTATTATGGGAGGCTGCTTTGGCGTTGCCCTCAGTCTGGTTTTGATGGCAGGAGCAGAGCTCTTTACAGGAAGTAATTTTGTGATGGCTGTTGGGATGTTTCAGAAGAAAGTGACATTTCAGGATTCTGTGACAGTGTGGGTGACCTGCTGGCTCGGGAATCTGGCAGGCTCTGTTCTGGTAGCAGGAATGTACTCTCTGACAGGACTCTGTACAGGAAGCGTACAGGCGATCATGGCAGATACTACAGCGATGAAGATGTCTGTAGAACCGCTGCCGCTGTTTATGCGGGCAATACTCTGTAATATCTTAGTATGTCTGGCAGTGTGGTGCGGAATTAAAATGAAAACAGAAACAGGAAAGCTGATTATGACGTTCTGGTGTCTGATCACATTTTTTACAGCAGGATTTGAACATAGTGTGGCAAATATGTCTCTGATGATGATCGGTCTTTTGAATCCGGCACAGTACTATATCAGCATCGGCGGATATGCCTATAATCTGGCCGTTGTAACCATTGGAAATATGGTGGGCGGTATTTTGTTCCTGGCAGTTCCGTATTTCCTGATTGGAAAAGAAAAAGCAGCAAAAAATTAAAAATTGAAAAAAGATAAAGTTTTCTATATAAAAACTTGCAAAACAGAAAAAACTATGCTATTATGATGTAGCTGTTTAGAGATTAGAATAATATTTTAAAATAGAGAGGTGAAAATCATGAGAGAAGGAATCCATCCAGAGTACCATCAGGCAACAGTAACTTGTAACTGTGGAAACACATTTGTAACAGGATCTACAAACGAGAGCATCCACGTAGAAATCTGCTCCAAATGCCATCCATTCTATACAGGTCAGCAGAAAGCTGCTCAGGCTCGCGGACGTGTTGACAAGTTCAACAAGAAATATGGTATTAAATAGGAAAAGACTATGGCAGGCTGAGGTGAATGTATCTCAGCCTGTTTTTCGTATATAGAAAAACAGGAGGGCAGTATGAAGTCATCAAATATAGGCGGGCAGGCAGTGTTGGAAGGCATTATGATGAAAAATAAGACACGGTATGCAGTGGCTGTCAGAAAACCGGATCAGCAGATCGAGGTTTGCGTCAAAGAATACAAAGGCATCATCCCCTGGCAGGGTGTATATAAAGTGCCGTTCATCCGGGGGATCTTTAATTTTATCGATTCGCTCGTGCTGGGAATGAAAACGCTGACCTATTCGGCCAGCTTTTTCGAGGAAGAAGAGGGGGAAGTTCTTACTGAACAAGAGGCGCAAAAGCAGGAAAAACAAGAAAAAATCATGATGGGCTTTACGGTGGCATTTTCTATCGTGGCAGCGGTCGGGATTTTTATGGTCCTCCCGTATTTCCTGAGTGATCTTTTGAAGAATTATATTTCGTCCAGAGGGGTACTTACTGCGCTGGAAGGTGTGATCCGAATGGTAGTCTTTCTTTTGTATATTGGTTTGATCTCCAGAATGAAGGATATTCAGAGGACGTTTATGTATCATGGGGCAGAGCACAAGTGTATCAACTGTATTGAACACGGAATGCCGCTTACGGTTGAAAATGTAAGAAAAAGCTCCAGACAGCACAAGCGCTGCGGGACAAGTTTTCTCTTTTTTGTTATGATCGTCAGTATTATTTTCTGTTTTTTTATCACAGCAGAATCGCAGGTCTTAAAAGTAGGAATCCGGATTGCGCTGATGCCGGTGATCGCGGGAGTTTCTTATGAGATCATCCGTCTGGCGGGAAGCAGTGAAAATCCTGTGGTCAATGTTTTGAGCAAACCGGGAATGTGGGTGCAGATGATGACGACAAAAGAACCGGATGACAGTATGATCGAAGTGGCAATCCGGGCAGTGGAAGAGGTATTCGACTGGAAGGCGTATCTGGAAGAAAATTTTTCTAAGACAGAGGAATCTTTTGGGGAAAACAAGTGTACACAGGAGGAATGTGCCTTATGACCTGGAAGGAAGCCTGGAAAAGAGGAGCGCAGAGCTTACAAAAAGCCGGCGTGGAAGAGTATGATCTGGACGCCTGGTATTTATTGGAACATGTGACCGGAATTACAAAGGCTTCTTATTATATGGAGCCGGAGCACCCGATGCACGATCAGGAGGAGCGAGAATATCTGGAGCTGATCAGAAAGAGAAGTACACGGATTCCGCTTCAGCATCTGACAGGTGTTCAGGAGTTTATGGGACTGGAATTTCTGGTCAACGAACACGTGCTGATCCCGAGACAGGATACAGAAGTACTGGTGGAAACAGCGTTAGAGGTGTGCAGAAAGGAACAGATGGGAGAAATCCGACTCCTGGATATGTGCACCGGTTCCGGATGTATTCTTCTGAGTCTCCTGCATGAATTAAAGCCCAGGACAGTGACAGGTGTTGGTGTGGATCTTTCAAAAGAAGCGCTGTGTGTGGCAGAGAAAAATGCTGAGAAGCTGAAGATCGATGCAGAGTTTCTGGAGAGTGACCTGTTTGAAAATGTAAAGGGAACTTATGATGTGGTTGTATCCAATCCGCCGTATATCAGAACCTCTGTGATAGAAACACTGCAGGAGGAAGTAAAAGACCATGATCCGTATCTTGCGCTGGACGGAAAAGAAGATGGACTGTATTTTTACCGGAGGATCATTGAACAGGCACCTGCATACCTGAAAAAGAAGGGATGGCTTTTGTTTGAAATCGGTTCTGATCAGGGTGAGGATGTCAAAAATCTGATGGAACAGGCAGGATATACTGGCGTAAGCGTGAAAAAGGATTTGGCAGGTCTTGACCGGGTGGTCTTTGGCGTGTATGATAGGTAGGATGAGTAATAGAAAGGACGAGGAAAAAGATGTTTGATAAATTGGAGGATTTATTGATCCGCTATGAGGAAGTCATGGGCGAGCTTCAGGAGCCCGGTGTTGCAAATGATCCGGAGCGTTTCCGCAAGCTGATGAAAGAACAAAGTGATCTTGCTCCGATCGTAGAGGCATATAATGAGTATAAACAGTGTAAGCAGAATATAGAAGACAGCCTGATGATGCTGGAAGAAGAATCTGATGAAGAGATGCGCGAGCTGGCAAAGGAAGAGCTGAATGAGTCCAAAGCCAGAGTGGAAGAGCTGGAGCAGGAATTAAAGATCCTGTTGCTTCCAAAGGACCCGAATGATGATAAAAACGTAATCGTGGAGATCCGTGCCGGTGCCGGTGGTGACGAGGCTGCACTTTTTGCTGCGGAAGTATACAGGATGTATCTACATTATGCAGAGAGCCGCAGATGGAGAACAGAGATGATCTCCCTCAATGAAAATGGAATCGGCGGATTCAAAGAGTGTGTATTTATGATCACAGGGCAGGGAGCATACTCCCGTATGAAATACGAGAGTGGTGTACACCGTGTACAGCGTGTGCCGGAAACAGAGAGCGGCGGACGGATCCATACCTCTACGATCACAGTGGCAGTGATGCCGGAGGCAGAGGATGTGGACGTTGTGATCGATGAAAAAGATATCCGTATAGACGTCATGAGGGCATCCGGAAACGGAGGACAATGTGTAAACACAACAGACTCTGCAGTGCGTCTGACCCACTATCCGACAGGAATTGTGATCTACAGTCAGACAGAAAAATCACAGTTGCAGAATAAAGAAAAAGCATTCCGTCTGCTCCGTTCCAAACTGTATGAACTGGAACTGGAAAAACAGCAGTCCGCAGAAGCTGAGGCGAGAAGAAGCCAGATTGGAACAGGAGATCGTTCTGAGAAGATCAGAACTTACAACTTCCCGCAGGGACGTGTGACAGATCACAGGATCAAGCTGACACTTCATAAACTGGATACGATTTTGAATGGAGACCTGGATGAAGTAATTGACAGTCTGATCGCAGCGGATCAAAGCGCAAAATTGGCCAATATGAATGAATAGAATATAAAAAAGAAATAGAAATCGGTATACAGAATGAAAATGTAGCCGATTTCTGTTTTTTTCTCTACGGTAATACTATTTTTGGCGGACTTATCGTCCATTGTGTCAACTGTAATTTTTTTCAATAACAGTTTCCACTACATCATCAAAAACCAATCTGTTAAAAAGAAACTGGAGAACAATGAAACTTTGTCAGAGAAGGAACTTATGCTGCTTATCATTCTTCCACTTGCAAAGAAAGGCAAAGAAGTGAAGCAGAAAGTGATTGAGCAAGTAGTAGATTTGGCGAAACAGATTGAAGATGAAAACACACAGGTATTTGTTATCACTGGTATTTTGGTGAGCAGTGATAAATTTATAGACAGAGACTATGCGAAGTCAGTAAGGAGGTATTTGAGCATGACGAAAGTATTCCAGAGTTTAGAAGAAGAGAAATTAGAGGCTGTAAATATTGCCAAACGAAATGAACGGCATGATACTAATGTAGAGATTGCTAAGAGCCTGCTTCGTGACGGAATAGATACAGTAGTCATTATGAGAGCAACAGGCTTTTCAAAAGAACAGATTGAAGAAATCCGTAACAATATGTTGACAACAAAATAGGGTATCAGAACAGGCTGTCATTTACCGAGAGGTATCTGGCAGTCTTTTTGTATACTTAGCTTTTGGAAGGTGTATTGGGGTGGCTCTGTGTTTGTCCAGACCTTGATATTGTATTCGTGGTGTATGATTGGTATCCAAGTAAGAATGAAAAGTTATTATATCAAACAGCTTTACTTGTTTTCGTACTCAGTAGCTTCTTTTTTTAATTTAAACATACAATACCACCTTTCATAGTATCTATTGTATTTTAGAAGTCAATGTGTTAATATATTTAAGATATAATATATTTTATATTATAAAAAATAAGAAAAAACATGAGAAGGAAAAGTTTATGGAAAAACCTGATGCTTGCAACAGCACTGACAGTTGTATTGGGGACTGCACCAGTGACGGCGTTTGCAGCAGATGTAGATTCAACAGTGACAGAGGCAGAGCAGACAACACCGCAGGCAGACACAACTGTCAAGGAAGAAGTTGCTGAACCAGAAGTAAAGGCTATTACGGTAGACGTAACAACAAGTTCTACGACATTCGATGGTACTCAGGATATCGTAATCACATACACAGTAAATGGTGTGCAGGATGGTTTTGAACCATATCAGGATATTCCGTGGTTTGATGGGCATCCACAGGATGTTATCGAGGAGAATGTTTCAGATACGGTATACAAATTTACAATTACAAAGGCTGCACAGCAGGCTTGTATAGAGAGAAATAATGCAACTGATGGACAGATATTTGTATTCGATTCTAAGTATTCTACAGGTTCAGTAGATTTCCCAACAGTCACACTGACATACACAACAGGAGATAACGGCGGAGACAACGGAAATAGCAACACAAACAACCAGACAACAGCAAAACCAACAACAACTTCTCCAAAGACAGGAGATGCAACAGCTACACTTCCAGTAGCAGGAACAGGTCTTGCTTCACTTGGAGTTGCTCTGGCTACTGTATTGAGAAAGCGTAAATAATTTCAATAAAATCTTAACGAAGACCTTTACTACAAACATGTGGTGAAGGTTTTCTTCATTTTCTTCAGATTCTGTAATTCCTCAAGATTAGAAATTTCCTTCAGATTCAATTTCGTTTTATTGATATGATTTTAAACTATTATAAATAAAAAGTGGAAAGAAGGTGTTACATGATGTGAAAGACAGGAGACGTAGCCAAGCAGTTGAGAATATCAGAGAATACAGTGAGAGACTATGTCGATCGAGGCTGGCTCGCCTGCACGATTACTCCTACAGGCAGACGTCTTTTCGATGAAGAGGACATTGAAGTATTCAAGAAGAACTATTACAGAAAGAAGACAGGAGAAAATGAGCAATGAGATATAAAAGAGTCATCCTTTTTTGCGTTTCCCAAAAGAATATGCTATACTAACAAGATATCAGCGACATACTATGGAATAAACAAATTTAGAAAGAGGATATTATGGAAGAAATTATTTTTAGAAGACCGGCACTGGAAGATCAGGAGCTGATCCGTTCTTATTTTGACAAGGCACCAAGTAGAAGCTGTGAGAGGACATTTGTAGATGTGTTTTTGTGGGCTCGCCACTATGATGTGACATTTGCGGTCATAGAGGATACACTGGTGTTCCGTGACGGAGGGGCAGATCCGGGCTTTGCTTATCCCGCAGGGGAAGAGGTTTGTGTGAAAAGAGCGCTGGAATTTTTGATGAAGTATAGTGAAGAACAGGGGTATCCGTTTAAACTGTACAACGTGACAGCGGAGAATTTTGCACAGATAGAAGCGTGGTTTCCGGGTGAGTTTGAATTAGAATATGACAGAGATCAGGCAGATTATGTGTATGAGTCTGAAAAACTGGCGACTCTGGCAGGAAAGAAGCTGCACGGAAAGCGAAATCATATTAACAAATTTCAGAAGCTTTATCCAAACTGGAGCTATGAACCATTGAATGATGAAAATATGGAAGAGTGCTTTCAGATGGCGTTGAAGTGGAGAAACCAGAACGGATGTGAGGAAGATCCGGGCAAAAATGCGGAGATGTGTGTTGCATTAAATGCACTGAGACTTTATAAAGAACTGGATCAGCGAGGCGGAGTGCTTCGTGTGGATGGACAGGTTGTTGCATTTACGATTGGAGAAGAGCTCTGCGAAGATACATTTGTCGTGCATATTGAAAAGGCGTTTGCTGATATTGACGGAGCATATCCGATGATCAATCAGCAGTTCGTACAGCATGAATGTACCGGGTATCAGTATGTGAACCGGGAGGATGATGCCGGTTCAGAAGGCTTGAGAAAAGCAAAATTATCATATCGTCCGGCATTTCTGGTAGAAAAAGGAATCCTGACGAGAAAGAATGCGTAGGTCAGTAAAAGAAAACGGGGTGGTATCATGATTTCAAAGAAAATGGAGCAAATGGTGGCGAACAGTTCAGCAATCCGGGCAATGTTCGAAGAAGGAAACAAAATGGCAGAAAAATACGGGGCGGAGAATGTCTATGATTTCAGCCTCGGAAATCCTAATGTGCCGGCGCCGAAGGCAGTGAAAGAAGCAATCGTTTCCATTCTGGAGTCAGAGGATCCTGTACGTCTGCACGGCTACACAAACAGCAATGCCGGGTATGCGGATGTAAGACAGGCAGTTGCGGATTCGCTTAACGCGCGTTTTGGCACGGGATTTTCAGAACACAATATTACGATGACTGTGGGAGCTGCAGGTGGATTGAATGTCATTTTAAAAGCGCTGTTGAATCCGGGAGATGAGGTGATTACATTTGCTCCGTATTTCGGAGAGTACAGAAGCTACGTCAGCAATTTTGACGGAGTACTGGTAGAGATTTCCCCGGATACAGAGACATTTCAGCCAAGACTGAAAGAATTTGAGGAAAAAATCACGGAAAAGACAAAAGCTGTGATTGTGAATACACCGAACAATCCGACCGGAGTGATCTATTCTGAAGAGACCATACAAAGGATGGCAGCGATTCTGAATGCAAAACAGCAGGAATTTGGAACGGATATCTATCTGATCTCAGATGAGCCGTATCGTGAACTTGCCTATGACAAAACAGAAGTACCGTATCTGACAAAATATTACGACAATACGGTGGTCGGTTATTCATTCAGTAAATCATTGTCTCTTCCGGGAGAGCGGATCGGATATCTGGTAATTCCGGATGAGGCGGCGGACAGTGAAATGCTGATACGGGCAGCGAACGTGGCGACCCGGATCCTCGGATTCGTAAATGCACCGACACTGCAGCAGAAGCTTGTAAAATACTGCCTGGAAGAAAAAACGGACATTTCGTATTATGACAGGAATCGAGAGGTATTGTATCAGGGGCTTCGCAATCTGGGATTTTCGTGTATCAAGCCGGAAGGAGCGTTTTATCTGTTCATGAAGTCTCCGGTTGCAGATGAAAAGCAGTTCTGTGAAGCAGCGAAGAAGTATCATATTCTGATTGTTCCGGGAAGCTCATTTGCCTGCCCGGGATATGTCAGACTGGCATATTGTGTATCTTATGAGACGATCATAAATTCTCTGCCGGAATTTGCAAAGCTGGCAGCAGAGTACAAGGAGGGTAAGGATGAATCAGGCAATTTTAGATAAGATTCGAAAAGTAGAGCCGTATGTGCCCGGAGAACAGCCGAAAGAGCGTGTGATCAAGCTCAATACCAATGAGAATCCGTATCCGCCGGCGCCGGGAGTTGCGAAGGTATTAAAAGAGATGGATGCGGACAGTCTTCGCCTGTATCCGGATCCGGCAGCAGATATCCTGGTGGAAGAACTGTCCAGGTTTTATCGTGTCGGGAAGGAGCAGATTTTTGTAGGCGTTGGCTCAGATGATGTGCTTTCGATGTGCTTTCTGACCTTTTTTAACTCGGACAAACCGATTCTGTTTCCGGATATTACTTATTCTTTTTATAAAGTATGGGCGCAGTTATACAGAATCCCGTATCGCTGCCCGAAGCTGGATGAGCAGTTTTGTCTGGTAAAAGAAGATTACTATGCAGAGAACGGAGGGATTATTTTCCCGAATCCGAATGCACCGACAGCGATTTATGAGGATCTGGATTTCATCGAGGATATTTTGCGTCACAATCCGGACTCTGTAGTGATCGTGGACGAGGCTTACATTGATTTTGCAGGAAAATCTGCGCTGGAGCTGATTGACCGCTATGAGAATCTTCTGGTTGTGCAGACGTTTTCAAAGTCCAGATCCATGGCAGGGATGCGGATCGGATTTGCAATCGGAAATCCGGAGCTGATCGGATATCTAAACGATGCCAAATATTCATTCAACTCCTACACAATGAATCAGGCGGCTCTGCTCTGCGGAGCGCAGAGTGTGAAGGAGGAAACGTATTTTCACGAATGTGTAGACCGGATCGTAGAGACAAGAGAATGGGCAAAACAAGAGCTTGCAGAGCTTGGATTTACATATACAGATTCCAGAGCGAACTTTCTGTTTGTCACACATCCGGAATTTGAGGCATCTGAACTGTTTGAGGCCCTAAAACGGGAGAAAATCTATGTGAGATACTGGAACAGCGAGAGAATCCGTCAGTATTTGAGAATTACAGTAGGCACCAGACAAGAAATGGAGAGTCTGCTGGAATTTTTGAAAAAATATAGTAAGGAAAGAGGAAAAGGTAAAAAAGAATGTTAAAACAGATTTTACAGGGAATGGTAGTTGGAATTGCAAATATCATTCCGGGTGTCAGTGGTGGAACAATGATGGTGGCAATGGGATTATATGATCATCTGATCCATGCAATCACACATTTAAAAAGTGAATTCAAAAAAAGTATGAAACTTCTGATTCCGATCTTTTTAGGAGCCGGAATCGCCATTGTTGTGTTGTCCCGTCTTTTTGAATATTTACTGGAGGTGTATCCGATTCCGACCAATTTTGCGTTTTGCGGTTTGATCGCCGGAAGCCTTCCGTTTATTTTTAAGAAAGTCAAAGGACATTCTGTGACAGTCGGAAAGATCATTCCGTTTTTGATCTTCTTTGGAATCGTGATCACAATGGCACTTTTAGGAGAGACAAATGGTGCTGCCGCGGATGTGAGCTTTGGGGTTGTCAATGTGATCAAATTATTCCTGGTAGGTGTTGTTGCGGCTGCGACAATGGTAGTGCCGGGGGTGAGCGGATCGATGATGCTGATGCTGCTCGGATATTATGATACGATTTTGAAAACGATCAATCAGTTTATCGATGCACTGATCGCATTTGATGTCCAGAAGATCCTGGTGCAGTGTGGAATTCTGATTCCGTTTGGAATCGGCGTTGTGATCGGAATCTTTCTGATTGCAAAGCTGATCGAGTTTATCTTTATGAAAGCGGAAATCCATGCATATTATGCGATCATCGGTCTGATTCTGGCATCTCCGATCGCAATTTTGTTAAAAGTAGACTGGAGCGGACTCTCTGTATTGACGATAGTAGTCGGAATCGTGACATTTTGTCTCGGATGGTTTACAGCAAGTAAGCTTGGCGGAGAATAAAAATTAAAAAAGAAAGGGAAGAATGCGCAATTTATTTTGGCATCCTTCCCTTTTTTGTATCCTGATCTTGTAGAAATTCGGTGTATTCGAAAAGCTGTTGTCTGGAATCCGAAGACAGATTCAGATACGCACAGAGCAGACGGTATTCGGAAGAATCCGGCGGAACAGAAATACCGTTGGTTTCAGAGCCTGTGAGCAGATAATCAACCGATACGTGAAAATAGTCTGCAATCTGAAGCAAACGTTCGTAGTCCGGCTGCTTTCCTTTTGTCTCATATCCCGCGATTGTGGAGCGAGTAAGTTTTAAGTGAGAAGCCAGCTGGTTCTGGGTGACATGATTTTGTTCTCTTAATTCTTTTAATGTAGATGAAAACTTCATATGTACCTCCTGAATAATGTGTATTTTAACAGTTTGCTTCCATTTATTGACAAAAAGTGACAAATATCAACAAAATGAATAAAAAAGTGACGAAAAGACACTGTCTGGCAGAACGGGGAAACACATTGACACCTCCATGGAAAATCCGTATAATGAAATTGAAGAAAAGAAAGGATGACAGAAAGTATGTTTGCAAAAAATGATGAGGAAAAAAGAAATCGTCTTTGGAAGACTGCGATATCAGTATCCACACTGGTTATTATTCTGATCGCAGTATTCTTTGTGATAAAATTATTTACATCGAATCCTCTGGAAGGAACGTGGGTACGGGAGGACAGTGATCTGATGCTGACGATCTCGGGAGAGGATCAGGCGGTTGTGCAGTGGCCGGAGGAGTTTGAATCAGCAGATGTAAGAGTTTCGGTAGAGTGCAGCGTAGATACAGATATGAAAGTGATCACTCTGCATACAGATGCTGCCGAATTGCAGAAAGCAGCAGAGGAGTCCGGTGTAGATACAGCCAAACTGGATACTGCACTGCAGAAGCTGGACGGTACGTATGAATATAATCTGGAGCAGAAAGAACTGACATTGACTGAACGGGAATATGGCAGCCAGATGACATTTACAAAAAAATAAGGAACAGACAAAGACGGTGGATGCGGGGATTTTTAAAAAATTTCTCATCCGCCGTAAATTTAACATTATTTTTGGGAGAACAGGAGGAAAAAATGGAGATGTTGAGAAATCGAACAAAAGAAATACGGATTGGAAATGTATGGATCGGAGGAAGTCATCCGGTAGCGATCCAGTCTATGACAAATACAAAGACAGAGGATGTGGCGGCGACAGTGGAGCAGATTCTCGCTCTGGAGGTAGCGGGATGTGAGATTATCCGCTGCGCAGTGCCTACGATGGAAGCTGCGCTTGCGTTGAAAGAGATCAAAAAGCAGATTCATATTCCACTCGTTGCAGATATTCATTTTGATTACCGGCTTGCCATTGCTGCCATTGAAAACGGGGCAGATAAGATCCGTATCAATCCGGGCAACATCGGTTCCAAAGAGCGTGTGCAGGCAGTAGTCGAGAAGGCGAAAGAGTACAATGTGCCGATCCGAGTGGGCGTCAACAGTGGTTCTCTGGAGAAAAATCTGCTGGAAAAATACGGTGGTGTGACGGCTGAGGGAATCGTGGAGAGTGCGTTGGATAAAGTACGCATGATCGAGGAAATGGGGTATGACAATCTGGTGGTGAGCATCAAATCTTCAGATGTTCTGATGTGCGTCAGAGCTCATGAACTGATTGCAGAAAAATGCCAGTATCCTTTGCATGTTGGAATTACAGAGTCCGGAACGGTTTACTCTGGAAATATCAAGTCTTCCGTAGGACTTGGGATCATTCTGCATGAGGGGATCGGAAATACCATCCGGGTCTCTCTGACCGGAGATCCGACAGAAGAAATCCGTACCGCAAAGCTGATCTTAAAAACACTGGGAATGCGAAAAGGCGGGATAGAAGTAGTTTCCTGCCCGACCTGCGGACGTACCAGGATCGATCTGATCGCTCTTGCAAATCAGGTAGAAAAGATGGTGCAGGACATTGATCTGGATATAAAAGTGGCAGTGATGGGATGTGTGGTCAATGGCCCCGGAGAAGCAAAAGAAGCGGATATCGGAATCGCAGGCGGTATCGGAGAAGGGCTTCTCATCAAAAAAGGTGAGATCGTAAGAAAAGTAAAAGAAGAGGAATTGTTAGAAACACTGCGTCAGGAGTTATTAAATTGGAACAGGTAAAGAACGAAAAGACATTTTTTGAGGTTTTCCCGACCTTGCGGGCAGATGGAGAATTGAAAATGTTGTTTCAGGATGTGGAAGTGAAAAAGATCACGACCAATTCTACACGAGAATTTTTGCATATTCATATGGTCAGTCATCATCTGATCCCGAAAAAGGTGATCTGGAAAATGGAGCAGAGTATCAAGGAGCAGCTGTTTGGAACGGCATCGGTGGCAATCCAGATCGAAGAGTTTTATGTGTTATCGGAGCTGTATACACTGGAGACGCTGCTTGCAGAATACAAGGAGAGTCTTGTTCTGGAGCTGGAAAAGAAAAGTGTACTGGCAGCCAGTATGTTTGAACAGGCAGAGCTGCATTTCGAAGGGGAAAAAATCGTATGTGTAGAGCTTTTAGACAGCATTGTTTCGGAAGGAAAGAAAGAATATATCGTGACGCTTCTGGAAGAGGTACTGAGCCGCAGATTTGGGATGCAGGCGGAAATCCGTGTACTTTACCGGGAGCAGGAGGAAAATCAGAGCCGGAAATATGATGAGCAGCGCATCCAGCAGGAAATCAATGCGATCTTTGAGAGAAGAGCAAGACAAAAGGGAGAGATTTTGCAGAAGCCGATTTCAGAGAAGCAGACGGACTCTGCAAAAGAGAAGAAAACAGCAGATTCCGGCAAGAAGGAGAGTGCAAAATCCGGATTCAAAAAAGGAGAATTCAGAAAGAAAGAGTTCCAGCGTCCGCTTAAGCAGGGGGATGATCCGTCTCTTGTTTATGGTAAGAATTTTGAAGATGAACCTCTGACTCTGGATCAGGTTGTCACAGAGATGGGTGAGATCACTATTCATGGTAAGATCATCAGCTTTGATACAAGAGAGATCCGCAACGAGAAAACGATTCTGATGTTTTCTGTGACAGATTTTACAGACACGATTACAGTTAAGATGTTTGTAAGGAACGATCAGCTGGCGGAGCTTTTGGGAGATATTAAAAAAGGGGCCTTTGTGAAGATCAAAGGGGTGACGACCATTGACAAATTCGATGGGGAGCTGACCATAGGTTCTGTTACCGGAATTAAGAAGATTGGAGACTTTACTGTTTCGAGAGAAGATTTAAGCCCGGTCAAACGGGTGGAGCTTCATTGTCATACAAAAATGAGTGATATGGACGGTGTGTCCGAGGTGAAGAGCATCGTAAAAAGAGCTCATGACTGGGGGCATCCGGCGATCGCGATTACTGATCACGGAGTTGCCCAGTCGTTCCCGGATGCCAATCATTATATCGAGACGCTGGATAAGGATGATCCGTTTAAAGTGATCTACGGAGTGGAAGGATATGTGGTTGATGATCTGACAGAGATTGCGGTCAATGCCGGGGAGCAGACACTGGATGACACATATATTGTGTTCGATATCGAGACGACAGGTTTTTCTGCAATCAAGGATAAGATTATAGAGATCGGGGCAGTGAAGGTAAAAGATGGTGCTATCGTAGAAAAATTCAGTACATTTGTCAATCCAAAACGTCCGATTCCGTTTGAAATTACACAGCTGACCAGTATCACGGATGAGATGGTCTTAGATGCACCGGATATTGAGAGCGTACTGCCTGAGTTTCTGGAATTTGTGGGAGATGGTGTTCTTGTGGCGCACAATGCCGGGTTTGATGTGGGCTTTATCGAGCAGAATTGCAGATATCAGGAGATCGAACCGGATTTTGTCTCAGTAGATACGGTGGCGCTTGCGAGAGTGCTGCTGCCGACCTTATCAAAATACAAGCTGAATATCGTGGCAAAAGCACTGGGAATCTCTCTGGAAAATCATCACCGTGCGGTGGATGATGCAGGAGCAACGGCGGAAATTTTCGTGAAGTTTGTAGAGATGCTCAAAGACAGGAATATCACAACGCTCAAAGAGATGAACCGGTTTGGGGATATGAATGTGAATGCCATCCGGAAGCTGCCAACACACCATATCATCATTCTGGTAAAAAACGATATCGGAAGATTCAATCTGTACCAGCTGATCTCAGCTTCGCATCTGACATATTTTGCGAGAAGACCGAGGATTCCGAAAAGTCTTTTGAATCAGCACAGAGAGGGTCTGATCATAGGAAGTGCCTGTGAGGCCGGTGAGTTGTATCAGGCGATCCTGAACCAGAAATCTCCGCAGGCTGTTGCAAGGCTGGCAGAATTTTATGATTATTATGAAATCCAACCTCTTGGAAACAACCAGTTTATGATCGACAGTGACCGGTATGGAGATATCAATTCCAAAGAGGATTTGCAAAATATCAACCGGGAGATCGTCAGTCTTGGGGAAAAATTCAAAAAGCCTGTCGTGGCGACCTGTGATGTACATTTTCTGGATCCGGAGGACGAAGTGTACCGGAGGATCATCATGGCAGGAAAAGGATTCGGAGATGCGGACACCCAGCCTCCTTTATATCTTCGGACAACGGATGAGATGCTGGAAGAGTTCTCTTATCTTGGTTCCGCGAAAGCCAGGGAGATCGTCATCGACAATCCGAACAGGATCTGCGATATGGTGGAAAAGATCTCTCCGGTCAATCCGAACAAATGCCCTCCGGTCATTGAAAATTCTGAGCAGAATCTAAGAGATATCTGTTACAACAAAGCGTATGAGATTTATGGAGAAAATCTGCCCGAACCGGTGCAGACCAGGCTGGAGAGAGAACTGACATCCATCATTTCCAATGGATATTCGGTGATGTATATCATTGCGCAGAAGCTGGTGTGGAAATCCAATGATGACGGTTATCTGGTAGGTTCCCGAGGTTCTGTAGGATCCTCCTTTGTTGCGACTATGGCGGGAATCACAGAGGTAAATCCTTTGAGTCCGCACTATTATTGCAGTGAGTGTCATTACAGTGACTTTGATTCCGAAGAAGTCCGCGCATTTGCGGGTGGATGCGGGTTTGACATGCCGGATAAAAACTGTCCGAACTGTGGGGCCAAACTGGTAAAAGCCGGATTTGACATTCCATTTGAGACCTTCCTTGGATTTAAAGGAGACAAGGAGCCGGATATCGACCTGAACTTTTCCGGAGACTACCAGGCAAAAGCGCACCGGTATACAGAGGTCATCTTCGGAGAAGGGCATACGTTCAAAGCCGGAACCATTGGTACACTGGCAGATAAGACGGCATTTGGATATGTGAAGAATTATTATGAGGAGCGCGGACATCGGAAGCGGAAATGTGAGATTGACCGGATTTTACAGGGATGTACGGGGATCAGAAGGAGTACGGGACAGCATCCGGGAGGAATCGTGGTATTGCCTCACGGGCATGACATCAATGAGTTTACACCGGTACAGCACCCGGCAAATGATATGACTACGGATATTATTACGACTCATTTTGATTACCATTCCATTGACCACAACCTTTTGAAACTTGACATTCTGGGGCATGATGATCCGACCATGATCCGTACTCTGGAGGAGTATATTACATCTGATGCGCTGGAGAATGAGTACAATGACGAGAATCCGTTTGATGCGACAAAGATTCCGCTGGATGATAAAAAAGTACTTTCTCTGTTTCACGATACCAGTGCATTGGGAATCAAACCTGAGGATATTGACGGCTGTAATCTGGGATGTCTTGGAATCCCGGAATTCGGTACGGATTTCGTAATCCAGATGGTACAGGATGCCAATCCGCAGTCTCTTTCTGATCTGATCCGTATTTCCGGTCTGTCCCACGGAACGAATGTGTGGCTTGGAAATGCACAGGTTCTGATCGAATCGGGAAAGGCAACGATTTCCACTGCAATCTGTACCCGAGACGATATCATGATCTATCTGATCAATCAGGGTGTGGACAGCGCGCTGTCATTTACGATCATGGAGAGTGTGCGAAAAGGAAAAGGACTAAAGCCGGAATGGGAAGAAACCATGAAGGAAAAGGACGTGCCGGACTGGTATATCTGGTCCTGTAAGCAGATCAGCTATATGTTCCCGAAGGCACATGCGGCGGCATATGTTATGATGGCATATCGAATCGCTTATTGTAAGATCAATTATCCGCTGGCTTATTACGGTGCGTATTTTGGGATTCGTGCCAATGCATTTTCGTATGAACTGATGTGTCAGGGAAAGGATAAACTGAATTACTACATGAAAGATTATAAGCGCCGGTCAGATTCTCTGAGCAACAAGGAACAGGATGTACTGAAGGATATGAAGATTGTACAGGAAATGTACGCAAGAGGTTATGAGTTCCTGCCTTTGGATATTTACAAGGCGAAGGCAACAAAATTCCAGATCATTGACGGAAAACTGATGCCTCCCCTCTCCAGTATCGAAGGGATGGGAGAAAAGGCGGCAGAGGCTGTGGAGGAGGCTGCAAAAGACGGACCGTATCTGTCTTTGGATGATTTCAGACAGCGAACAAAGGTGAGCAAGACCGTGATCGAATTTATGTCAGACCTGGGGTTGTTTGGAAATCTTCCGCAGAGCAATCAGCTTTCCTTGTTTGACTTTTAGGCAGGATATGGTATAATAGGGCAACTGTTACTTTGCTGCGTCACATGAATAAAGTGGCGTAGCAAAGGGAGAGAATGGAGGAAGATGCGATGTATGATTTTGAAGAAATAAGAAAAGAAGATCCGGAAATTGCAGAAGCGATTCAGGCAGAGATGGCAAGACAGAATTCCCATATTGAGCTGATCGCCTCAGAAAACTGGGTGAGCAAAGCAGTGATGGCAGCGATGGGAAGTCCGCTCACGAACAAATATGCGGAAGGGTATCCGGGAAAACGTTATTATGGCGGATGCCAGTGTGTAGATGTGGCAGAGAATCTGGCGATTGAGCGTGCGAAAAAGCTGTTTGGCTGTGAATATGTCAATGTACAGCCGCACTCCGGGGCACAGGCGAATATGGCAGTGCAGTTTGCGATGCTCACTCCGGGAGATAAAGTGATGGGAATGAACCTGGATCATGGTGGTCACCTGACGCATGGATCTCCGGTCAATATGTCCGGAAAATATTTTGAGATCACACCGTATGGTGTCAATGAAGAAGGCGTGATCGATTATGAGGAAGTTCGAAGGATTGCGAAAGAGTGCCGGCCGAAGCTGATCATTGCGGGAGCAAGTGCCTATGCCAGAATCATAGATTTTAAGAAATTCCGTGAGATTGCAGATGAGGTGGGAGCTTATCTGATGGTAGATATGGCTCATATTGCAGGTCTGGTCGCAGCAGGACTTCATCCGAGCCCGATTCCGTATGCACATGTGACGACAACCACCACGCATAAGACACTGCGCGGACCACGAGGCGGCATGATCTTAAGCAGCAATGAGATGAATGAAAAGTTCAATTTTAACAAAGCAATCTTTCCTGGAATTCAGGGAGGTCCGCTGATGCATGTGATTGCAGCAAAAGCAGTGTGCTTCAAAGAAGCCCTAAGTCCGGATTTCGTTGCATATCAGGAGCAGATCCTGAAAAATGCGAAAGCATTGTGCAATGGATTATTAGAGCGAGGTGTGAAGATTGTATCCGGTGGAACGGACAACCATTTGATGCTGGTGGATCTGACTGGAACCAATGTCAGCGGAAAAGAACTGGAAAAGCGTCTGGATCAGGCTCATATCACCTGCAATAAAAATACAATCCCGAATGATCCGCGCTCTCCGTTTGTGACAAGTGGTGTGCGTCTGGGGACTCCGGCAGTTACAAGCAGAGGAATGAAAGAGCAGGAGATGGACCAGATTGCGGAGATGATTGCAATGGTGATCCGGGATGAGAAAAATGTAGAACAGGTAAAAGAAATGGTGCAGAAGCTGACAGAAAAATATCCTCTGTGCTAAAGAAGACGATAAAAAGAATCTGCCTCCGTATCGGGAAGCAGATTCTTTTTATAATCTCGTTTTGTTGTATAACTTTTAAATATTAAATTGGAATTATATAATTAAAAGGTACATCTAAAATCTGATTAAAGCTTTACTACGTTTGTTGCCTGAGGTCCTTTAGCGCCTTCTGTTACTTCGAATTCAACAGCCTGGCCTTCTTCTAAGGATTTGAATCCATCCATTACGAGTCCTGAGTAGTGTACAAATACATCATTTCCTTCGGAATCAGAGATGAATCCATAACCTTTTTGGTTGTTAAACCATTTTACTGTACCTGTCATTGTGTTACCTCCATAAATTTGAAAATAAATAATAAAGTATATCGTATTGCTTATCCAATCAAAAACAATACTTCGTCATTTTAGCATATTTAACAATGAGTGTCAAATGATTTCTTTTGGTATTTGTAAAAGTATACAAAAAATGTCGAAATGTGTAGAAATAAAAGCATTTTCTATAAATCTTGTGCAAAAGAAACTGAAAATGAGAGATTGTATTTACACAGGATTTCTATTAAAATAGAGGAAGCAAAAAGTGATAAAGGAGAAGCCGGAATATGAAAATGTCTACAAGAGGGCAGTATGCACTGGAAATTGCAGTGGATCTTGCGCTGCATCTGATGCCGGATCGTCTGGAAAGTCTGAATGATATCGCAAAGAGGCGAAATCTTTCAGAAAAATATCTGGAGAGGATTATGAAGCTTTTAAAAGAGGCGGGTCTTGTAAAAAGTGTGCGCGGTGCATATGGAGGATATTGCCTGACGAAGGAGCCGGGAGAAATTTCTGTATTGGAAGTGCTTCGTGCTGCGGAAGGTCAGCTGGCACCGGTATCCTGTCTTGTTGAAAATACCGAGTGTGGAATGGAATGCGAAATCTGCTCTACGAAAAGTACCTGGGGTGAGATGTGGGAGCAGATACTGGATACGGCTGCAGAGGTTACAGTTGCAGATATTGTAGAGATCGTAAAGAAAAAAGAGACCTGTTAGAAAGAGTGCCGGAGGGCGGTTTTACTGCCTGACGGTACTCTTTTTGTTTTATGGTTTAAAGCTGTTTTTGGAGTTGCTGTGTTCATCTTTTGGATAAAATAATTTCAAGAAAATATATTAAACATATTGACATGGTAGGAAAAAAGAGGTATAACAATAAAAACATTACTAAATCGATAGGAATTAAAGGAGGAGTGCCATGAAAGTATCGACAAGAGGAAGATATGGACTGCGCGCCCTGGTTGATATGACCATTCATTCGAATAATGCTCCGGTTTCGCTTGTTCAGGTCGCAAACAGACAGAAGATTTCTCTGAATTATCTGGAACAGGTTTTCGGAACATTGAGAAAAGCAGGCATTGTGGTCAGTGTAAAAGGAGCCGGAGGCGGATATAAACTGGCGAGAGATGCAGAGTCCATTACGGTCAAAGAAGTGCTGGAGGCACTGGAAGGAACCTTTTCGATCATAGACCGGATTCCGGGAGAAGAGCAGGATGCAGTTCAGGAGGCGATCGAGAAGCTTGTATGGAGCAGGATTGATGAAACAGTCAATACATTTCTGGAACAGAAAACGTTAAAGATGCTGGCGGATGAATACCGGGAAAAACTGGAACAGAACGCGGGCATGTACTACATTTAAAAACGATGCAATGAATATAGGAGGACAGACATATGGCAGGAATTTATCAGAGTGTAACAGAATTAATCGGAAGAACTCCACTTCTGGAAGTAAAGAATCTGGAGAAAGAACTGAATCTCCAGGCAAGAGTGCTGGTGAAGCTGGAATACTTTAATCCGGCAGGCAGCGTAAAGGATCGGGCAGCGCTTCAGATGATCACAGAGGCAGAGGAAAACGGTACATTAAAACAGGGATCTGCTATCATTGAGCCTACAAGTGGAAATACCGGAATCGGGCTTGCATCGATTGCAGCGTCAAGAGGATACAGAGCAATCTTTGTAATGCCGGAAACGATGAGTATCGAGCGAAGAAAACTTCTGAAGGGATATGGCGCAGAAATTGTGCTCACAGAAGGAGCAAAGGGGATGAAAGGAGCCATTGCAAAAGCAAAAGAGCTGGAGCAGGAGATTGAAAATGCAGTGATCCTGGGGCAGTTCGTAAATACCGCGAATCCAAGAGCACACGAAAAAACAACAGGGCCGGAGATCTGGGAAGATACACAAGGACAGGTGGATCTGTTTGTAGCAGGTGTCGGTACCGGCGGAACGATCACAGGAACCGGTGCTTATTTGAAATCAGTCAATCCGTCCATTGAGATTGTGGCAGTGGAGCCGGCGTCTTCCGCAGTGCTGTCGGGAGAAAATCCGGGACCGCACGGACTGCAGGGAATTGGTGCAGGATTTGTGCCGGATGTACTCAATACTTCTGTTTATGATCGCATCAGTAAAGTGAAAGAGCAGGAGGCGTACAAAGCTTCCCGTCTTCTGGCAGAAAAGGAAGGAGTTCTGGTTGGTATTTCTTCCGGAGCAGCACTGTCAGTTGCACTTTTGGAGGCCGGAAAAGAGGAAAACCGTGGAAAGACAATTGTAGCATTGCTTCCGGATACAGGAGAACGATATCTTTCCACACCGCTTTTTGACTGAAAAATTAGATCAAAATGTTAAAAAAACGTTGGTCAGACAAAGCATATTTATTGCAGAACACAGGTTGAAAAAAAGCGAAAGATAGTATATACTACAAAGAAAAAAGGCAAAAGGAGTTTTAGTGCTATGAAAGAATTTAAATATGTAGTGACAGACGCAGAAGGAATCCACGCAAGACCAGCAGGACTGCTTGTGAAAAAAGCAGGAGAATTTACATCTTCCGTAACAATTGCAAAAGGTGACAAATCTGCAGATGCAAAAAGAATCTTCGGTGTGATGGGACTTGGAGTAAAGACAGGAGAAGAAGTGACAATTACTGCTGATGGTGCAGATGAAGATGCAGCAATCGCAGAACTGGAAGCATTCTTTAAAGAAAACTTATAATTCCCATAAAGTCTGAGGAAAATATTATGATTACAATAACAGGAAAAAGTGTATTTGGTGGAGTGTCCATCGGAAAACTTTCTTTTTATAAAAGAAATCAGAAAGTGATCAAAAGAGAACACGTAGAAAATGTAGAATCAGAGTGTGTAAGATTTCAGGAAGCAAAAGCTGAGGGAATCCGTCAGTTAAAAGAATTGTACGAAAAATCGATTGCCGATGTCGGAGAAGCCAACGCTATGATTTTTGAGATTCATCAGATGATGCTGGAAGACCTGGATTATATTGAGTCTATCGAAAATATCATCCGTTCTCAGGAAGTCAATGCAGAGTTTGCAGTAGCAACGACAGCTGACAATTTTGCGCAGATGTTTGCGGCAATGGATGATGCATATATGCAGGGACGTGCAGCGGACGTAAAGGATGTTTCTGAGCGTGTGCTGGATATCCTCTGCGGAGTCAGCGAGGGAATCAAGCAGACAGACGAGCCTTCGATCATTGCAGCAGATGATCTGGCACCGAGTGAGACGGTACAGCTGGATAAGAGCAAAGTACTTGCATTTGCAACGATGTACGGTTCTTCCAATTCTCATACTGCGATTCTGGCGCGTACCATGAATATCCCGGCTGTTATCGGTCTGGGTGAAAGTCTGAGTCCTCAGTATGACGGAAAGATGGCTGTGATCGACGGATTTACAGGAACATTGTATATTGATCCGGATGAAGAGACACTTTCCAGAATGCAGAAAAAGCGGGAAGAAGATCTTGAGAAAAAGGCACTCTTGGAACAGCTCAAAGGAAAAGAGAACATCACAAAGAGTGGTCAGAAGATCAATGTATATGCAAATATCGGAAATGCATCTGATGTTGGTGCAGTCCTGAAAAATGATGCAGGCGGAATCGGTTTGTTCCGCAGTGAGTTCTTATATCTGGAGAATGAGACATTCCCGACAGAAGAGCAGCAGTTTGCAGTATACAAGCAGGTTGCAGAAAACATGGCAGGGAAAAAAGTGATCATCCGTACACTGGATATCGGAGCTGATAAACAGGTGGATTATTTCGAACTGGACAAAGAAGAGAATCCGGCACTTGGATATCGTGCGATCCGTATTTGTCTGACAAGACCGGAAATCTTTAAGACACAGCTTCGTGCACTTTACAGAGCTGCATTTTACGGAAATATTTCGATCATGTTCCCAATGATCATTTCTGTTTCAGAGATTCATAAGATCAAAGAGATGATCAAAGAAGTGAAAGCAGAGTTGAAAGAACAGGGAATCCCATATAAAGAAGATGTGGAGCTTGGTGTGATGATCGAGACTCCGGCCTCTGTTATGATCAGCCGTGAACTGGCAAAGGAAGTTGACTTCTTCAGTGTGGGAACGAATGACCTGACACAGTACACTCTGGCGATCGACCGTCAGAATTCAAAACTGGACGAGTTCTATGATCCGCATCATCCGGCAGTGCTGGCGATGATCCGCATGGCTGCAGAGAATGCACATGCAGAAGGAAAATGGATCGGCATTTGCGGAGAACTTGGCGCAGATCTGGAATTGACAGAAGAATTCCTGAAGATGGGACTGGATGAACTTTCTGTTTCTCCATCGATGGTTCTTCCGCTGAGAAAGAAAATCCGCGATTGTGAATAATCAGATACAAAAAAGGACATTGTCTGAAAAGACAGTGTTCTTTTTTTGTACTGGTAATTTCTTAAAAAAGAACTTGCAAACATATGTTCTGAATGCTATAATACAAAAAGAACATATGTTCTGAAGGGGGCGGAAATATGGCGGAGATTATTCAGGAAAAAATGTCAATCTATGAAAAACTTCAGATTCTGACCGATGCGGCAAAGTATGATGTGGCGTGCACCTCCAGCGGCGTAGAAAGGAAAGGTGATGGCACAGGTATAGGCAATTGCAGCAAGGCGGGAATCTGTCACAGCTTTTCTGCGGATGGAAGGTGTATTTCACTTCTGAAGATTTTATTTACGAACGAGTGTATTTATGACTGCAAATATTGTGTTAATCGATCTTCCAATGACGTGATCCGTACATCTTTTACGCCGGATGAGATCTGCACATTGACGATGGAATTTTACAGAAGAAATTATATCGAAGGATTGTTCTTAAGTTCTGGAATTTTAAAAAATCCGAACTATACGATGGAGCTGATCTATGCAGCCTTGTATAAGCTGCGTCATGTCTGCAATTTTCAGGGATACATTCATGTAAAGGCGATTCCGGGAGCAGATCCGATTCTGATTCAGAAAGTGGGATTTCTGGCAGACAGAATGAGTGTGAATCTGGAATTGCCGACAGCCGAGAGCTTGAGACTTCTGGCACCACACAAGTCAAGAAAAAATATTCTGGCACCCATGCGGCTGGTCCAGGAGAAGTCCAAAGAGAACAGACAGGAGCTGACGCTGTATAAAAGTGCGCCGCGTTTTGTGCCTGCCGGCCAGAGTACGCAGATGATCATCGGCGCCTCTCCGGAGACAGATTATCAGATCCTGCGTGTGGCAGAGTCACTCTACCAGAAATTTGGATTAAAGCGTGTGTTTTATTCTGCTTTTGTGGCGGTCAATGAGGACAAGGCACTTCCGGCAAGAACATCAGATGGACCGCCGCTTCTTCGGGAACACAGACTATATCAGGCAGACTGGCTGCTGCGGTATTACAAGTTTGAAGCAAATGAGCTGCTGAATGAGAAAAATCCGAATTTTAATATATTCCTGGATCCGAAGTGTAACTGGGCGCTGAATCATCTGGAATATTTTCCTGTCGAAGTGAATCGGGCGTCATATGATGTTTTGCTGCGTGTTCCCGGGATCGGTTACAAATCAGCGGGCAGGATCGTAAAAGCAAGGCGGTTCGGATCTCTTGGATTTGAAGACCTCAGGAAAATGGGAGTGGTATTAAAACGGGCGCTCTATTTTATTACGTGCAGTGGAAAAATGATGTATAAAACGAAAATAGAAGAAGATTATATTACAAGGAATCTTTTGAATACGAAAGAACGTTTGCCGGACAGTGTTGCAGGGATGAATTATCAGCAGTTATCCTTATTTGATGATGTAAATTTTACCGGGAACCAGATCGTGACTATGGTATGACAGGAGAGGGATATGAAAAAGATTTATATTTGCAGAGATGACAGAACCGAGATGCTTTCGGCAATTTATGACGCATGGAAAGAAAACCGCAATAAAGAGGTAGGAATCGGGCTTTTGGGAAAGACACAGCAGCAGCTGTTCTGCGAATATGCAGAAGTTGTATCATCCGAAAAGAAAGCGCAGGCGGTGGAACGCCTGATACGGGATCATATGGGAGAGCAGACTTATGAGGATATTTCTTATGCCCTGTTGTGTGAAGATGCGATGAAAGCAGAGGCGATACTCCATGTCATGCAGGCAGCGAGACAGGTAAAGCCAAGTAAAAGGATTATGGATTTTCTGGGCAATCCCTCTGTGGCAAAAGTGTTTGAAATGAAACGCAGAGTTTCGAATGAAGCCCATTATTTTATTGAGTTTGTAAGATTTCGGGAGCTGGAAAACGGAGTTTTGTTTTCCGAGATAGAGCCGAAGAACAGGGTGCTGACATGTATCGCAGAGCATTTTGCAGATCGTTTTCCGATGGAAAACTGGGTGATCTATGACAATACGCATCAGGAATTTCTGGTACATCCGGCCGGAAAGCATTGGGTGCTGGTACAAGGAGAAGTGCCAGAGCGGAATGTGACAGAGCAGATCACGGAAGCCGAGAAGGAGTATGAAAAATTGTGGAAAGGATTTTTTAAAACCATCTCGATCAAGGAACGGGAAAATTTAAAATGCCAGCGAACACATATACCGGTCAAATATCGTAAAAATGTGACAGAATTCCAGTAAAAAACTATTGTATAATAGGAGGACTTAGTTTAACATAAGGATAACAAAGTGGCGTTGATAAGAGAAAGGAAGGAGAGATATGGAGAGAGAGGCAATCGTCTGGCTGGCGCTTTTTGTTATTCTTCTGATTGTAGAACTGTTGACTGTGGGTCTGACCTCCATCTGGTTTGCAGGAGGTGCACTGGCAGCGTTGGTTTTAGAGCTGCTGGGAGTCGATCTGATCTGGCAGATCGGGGCGTTTATCCTGGTTTCATTTGTGCTTGTGTATTTTACGAGACCGTTTGCAGTAAAATATGTCAATGCACATCATGAAAAGACAAACTATGAACAGGCAGTGGGAAAAATTGTCAGAATTACACAGAGAGTAGATGATCTTGCACAGACCGGAAAAGGAATTTTGGACGGAATGGAATGGACAGTGAGGACAGATGGTAAAGAAGTTCTGGAAAAGGATACTCTGGCAAGAGTAATCCGGATTTCCGGCGTAAAATTGATTGTAGAACCGTATAAGGAGGACTAGAGGATGGGATTGATGGTATTAGGAGTTTTATTGGTATTGGTGATATTGATTCTGGCAGCAAATATCCGAATCGTACCACAGGCACATGCGTATATTCTGGAACGTCTGGGTGGATATAAAGAGACGTGGGGTGTTGGAATTCATTTTAAGATCCCGATTCTGGATCGTGTGGCAAAGAGAGTATCACTCAAAGAGCAGGTTGTAGATTTTGAACCGCAGGCCGTGATCACAAAAGATAATGTTACGATGCAGATTGATACGGTGATCTTTTTTCAGATTACAGATCCGAAGCAGTATGCGTATGGAGTGGAGAACCCGATTGCAGCGATTGAAAATCTGACAGCGACTACACTGCGTAATATCATCGGAGATCTGGAACTGGATGAGACTCTGACATCCAGAGAGACGATCAATTCGGAGATGCGCACATCGCTGGATATCGCTACAGACCCGTGGGGAATCAAGGTGAATCGTGTGGAACTGAAAAATATCATGCCTCCGACTGCAATCCAGGATGCGATGGAGAAACAGATGAAGGCAGAACGTGAAAGAAGGGAAGCGATTCTGAAAGCGGAAGGAGAAAAGAAATCTACAATTCTGGTGGCAGAAGGTAAGAAAGAATCTTTGATCCTGGAAGCGGAGGCGGAAAAACAGGCGGCAATCCTGAATGCGGAAGCAGAAAAGCAGAAGAGAATCAAAGAGGCGGAAGGACAGGCGGAAGCAATCCGTACCGTTCAGAAAGCATCAGCAGAAGGAATTGAATTTATTAAACAGGCAGGTGCGGATGATGCAGTACTGACTTTAAAGAGTCTTGAAGCGTTTGCCAAAGCAGCAGACGGAAGAGCAACCAAGATTATCATTCCGTCCGAATTACAGGGAATCGCTGGTCTGACCAAGACGATCGCAGAGGTTGCAAGACCGGATAAAGCAGCAGAGTAGAGAACATGAAAGAGGAAACAATCATAAGGATATCTGTCCGCAGCCTTGTAGAATTTATTCTGCGGGAAGGGGACATTGACAACAGAGTGTCCGGCAGTATGGAAAAAGATGCCATGCTGCTGGGCGGTAAAATACACCGCAAAATACAAAGCCGTATGGGAACGAATTACACAGCGGAGGTTCCGCTTAAAATACAGATGCCGTGCGATGGGTTTGTTTTGCAGATAGAAGGGCGCGCCGATGGAGTTTTGAAAGATGACGGAAAAGTCCTGATCGATGAGATCAAGGGGATTTTGCGAAGTCTGGAACATCTGGAAGCGCCCGTTCCCGTTCATTTGGCTCAGGCAAAATGTTATGCTTATATTTATGCAGTTCAGAACTCTTTGAAGTGCATTGACGTTCAGATGACGTATTGTCAGATGGAAACAGAGGAAATCCGCAGGTTTTGCCAGGAATTTGAATTTCAAGAGCTTCAGACGTGGTTTCAGGATCTGGTGACACAATATGAAAAATGGGCAAAATTTGAAATTGAATGGCGGAATGTACGCAATGATTCGATCCGGCAGATTGAGTTTCCTTTTCCCTATCGAGAAGGACAGCGCGACCTGGTGGTCTCGGTATACCGCACGATCTTGCGAAAGAAAAAGCTGTTTATCCAGGCGCCTACCGGAGTGGGAAAAACAATGGCAACTGTATTTCCGGCAGTGCGGGCAGTGGGGGAAGGGCTGGGAGAAAAGATTTTTTATCTGACAGCGAAGACGATTACGAGGACAGTTGCAGAGCAGGCATTTTCCCTGTTGAAAGAAAAGGGGCTGTTGTATAAGACCATTACGCTGACGGCAAAAGAAAAAATCTGTTTTTGTGAGGAGGCAGAGTGCAATCCGGATGCCTGTCCTTATGCAAAAGGACATTTTGACAGAGTGAATGATGCAGTTTTTGATCTGATCACACATTCCGGCGACTGGAGCAGAGAGGTTCTGGAAGAACAGGCGAAAAAGCACATGGTCTGTCCGTTCGAGATGTCTCTGGATGTGTCCAACTGGGCAGATGCGGTGATCTGTGATTACAATTATGCGTTTGATCCGCAGGCCCATTTAAAGCGCTTTTTCTCAGAAAGTGGAAAAGGGGAATACCTGTTTCTGATCGATGAGGCGCATAATCTGGTGGAGCGGGGAAGGGAGATGTATAGTGCATCTCTATACAAAGAAGATTTACTGGAAGTAAGAAAACTGGTAAAAGCAGAGGATCCGAAACTGGCAAAGGGTTTGTCAGAATGTAATCAGCAGTTTTTGGAATTAAAGAGAGAGTGTGAGCATTATCAGATTTTAAAAAGTGTATCGCATATTGCGTTAAAGTTGATGAATGTGCTTTCGAAACTGGAAGATTATCTGGAAGAATGCAAGGATGCAGAAAAGAAAAAGCGGGTGCTGGATTTTTATTTTGCAGTGCGCAGTTTTTTAAATATCCATGATATCATGGATGAAAATTATGTGATCTTTTCGGAAATGATGGAAGACGGAAGGTTTCAAATCAAGCTTTTTTGTGTCAATCCGGCGGTGAATCTTCAAAATTATCTGGAACAGGGAAACAGTACGATTTTCTTTTCTGCAACACTGCTTCCGGTTCATTACTATAAAAAGCTGCTTAGTGTTGAGAAAGATGATTATGCAGTGTATGCACATAGTTCTTTTCCGCAGGAAAATAAATTTCTTTTTATTGGAACGGATGTAAGTACCCGTTATACAAGAAGGGGAGAGAGTACATATCAGAGATTTGCCAGATATATTGCAGTGATGGCAGAACAGAAAAAAGGAAATTATATGGCGTTTTTTCCATCGTACCGTTTTTTGGAAGAGGTACATACGTGCTTTTTGGAGTGTGTTGATCACGAAGTCGACAGTATCTGTCAGGTTTCGTATATGGATGAAGAACAGAGGGAAGAGTTTTTGGAGGAATTTGAACAGGAAAGAGAGAAAAGTCTGGTTGCATTTTGCGTGATGGGCGGAATTTTTTCAGAGGGGATTGATCTGACAGATGACAAGTTGATCGGAGCAGTGATCGCCGGAACAGGGCTTCCTCAGGTGTGTACAGAACGGGAAATTTTAAAGCAGTATTTTAATGCTGCTGACATGGATGGATTTGACTATGCGTATCTGTATCCGGGAATGAACAAAGTTCTGCAGTCTGCCGGGAGGGTGATCCGAACGGAAAGTGACAGAGGTGTGATCCTGTTGTTGGATGACAGATTTCGGGCAATGCGATACCGGGAAGTGTTTCCGAGAGAGTGGCAGCAGTATCAACTGGGAAGTGTGAAAAATCTGGAACAAGAAATACGGACTTTCTGGGAAAGTCCGTAATTGTACATCAGTCAAAAAAACTTAAGAATTCTTTTGCTGCCTTTGAGGTCAGCACCTGTTCATTATAAGCGATGACAAGCTCACGCTCTGGCAGTTCTTCTTCTGTCTGGACAGCAAAGAGATCGCAAGTCTGCTCAGAGAGACAGAAATTTGGAATAAATGCGATTCCGAGTCCGATTCGTGCAAGATCGATCAGAAGATCATTGCTGGTCAGCTCGATTTCAGGAACCAGATCCAGTTGATGCTGCTGGAAGAGGCGGTGCAGATATTCACTGGTGGTACTGTGCTTGTCCAGCATCAGAATTGGATATTTTGACAGTTCCTGATAGGAAAGTTTCTTTCCTTTCAACTCTGCAAAATCCTGGTTGGCAATAAAAACATCATGAAATTTTTTGATCTTTTTGATCGAAGAGACATTGCTTAAGTAGCTGTTTGGGTAGTTGACCACAATGAGATCGACCTGTCCGGATTCCAGTAATTCTACACATTTGATGGATGTCTGGTTGACAACTTTGATGTGGGCATTTGGAAATGCTTCGTGAAATTTCTTTAAATAGGGAACCAGAAAATATCGGCAGATCGTATCACTGGCTCCAATCCGAATCTGTCCACCGGTAGAAGCTGCATCCAGAAGCTGGGATTCCCCGCGCTGGATCAGATGCATGGCAGGTTCGATATGGCGAAGGAGGATTTCTCCTTCCGGTGTGAGCTGGACTTTTTTTGTACTGCGGATAAAAAGCACCTGATCCAGCTTGCGTTCCAGTGTTTTGATAGACTGACTGACAGCAGATTGTGAGATGAAAAGCTGTTTGGAAGCTTCGGAAAAACTCAAAGTAGATGCCACGTGATAGAATACCTTATATAGTTCATAGTTAATATCCATTATTAGACCTCCTAATAAGTGCTCCCTGTATTATAGGGCAAAAATGAATGAATTACAATCTATATTGTGGTAAAATATACAGGAATCGCAGAAGAATGGAAAAAATGACGAAAGCAGAAAAGACTGGGAGGTAAAATGCGTGAAAAAAGTACAATGGTTTTTGGGAATCGTGTTTTCTCTGGCGCTGATTCTGGTGCTGCTGATCAACAGCTTTCAATTTGCGGCGTATGGAGATTTTGGATTTTACGAAAAAGAATATAAGAAATATGATGTGGTCTCGGATCTTGATATGGAGCTGAAAGATGTGATGTATGTGACCTATGAGATGATGGATTATCTGATCGGTGACAGAGAAAATCTGGATGTGTACACAGTGGTAGAAGGAAAAGAGCAGGACTTTTTTAATGAGCAGGACAAATTGCATATGGCTGATGTGAAAAATTTGTTTCTTGGTGGTCTTATGGTAAGAAGAGTATCAGCGGCGGTGATGCTGCTCTGTCTTTTCGTACTTTGGGTGACAAAGGCGAATTGGAAAAAGATTCTGGCAAGAGGATATCAGATCGGTCTTGGGATCGCCACAGCCGGAGTCGCGTTTCTGGCAGGAGCGCTGATTGTAGATTTTAATACAGCATTTACGGTATTCCATGAGATATTTTTTACCAATGATCTGTGGTTGTTTGATCCCGCTGAGGATTATATGATCCGGATGCTGCCGGAAGTTTTTTTCTATGATATGGCATTGCGCATTGGGGGAATCTTCATTATCAGTATGCTGATCTTTCTGGCAGTCAGTGTGTTTCTCGCCAGACAGGCCAAGAAAGATGAAAATGAAAGAAAAATTAAAAGTACTTATGAGTGAGTTTAATTATATTAATTATACTTATGAGAAAAAATGTGGTAAGATTACGGTAAAAAGAGTTACTTAATGTTTGAAAGAAGTGCAAAGGAGATTGTATATGAGCAACGTAAAGCGCGTATATGTAGAAAAAAAGGCAGAATTTGCCGTACAGGCAAAAGAATTGAGACATGAGATCAGAAGTTATCTTGGAATTGAAACTGTGACAGGTGTCAGAGTTCTGATTCGTTATGATGTGGAGAATCTTTCAGAAGATACGTTTGAGAAAGCATGTAATGGGATTTTTGCGGAACCGCCGGTAGATGTACTTTATCTTGAGAGCTTTCCGGTATCTGACAAAGATCATGTATTTTCGGTAGAATATCTGCCGGGACAGTTTGATCAGAGAGCAGATTCTGCTGAACAGTGTGTGCAGTTTATCAAAGAGGACGAGTCTCCTGTAATCAAAACGGCGACAACATATGTCATCGAAGGAAACGTAACAGAGGATGAATTTGCAGCGATCAAGAATCACTGTATCAACCCTGTGGACTCAAGAGAGACAGGAATGGAAAAACCGGAAACGTTAGTGACTGTGTTTGAGGAACCGGAAGATGTGAAAGTATTTGATGGTTTTGAGACAATGCCGGAAGCAGAATTAAAAGCGCTTTATGATTCCCTTGGGCTGGCAATGACATTTAAAGATTTCCAGCATATCCAGAATTATTATCACGGAGAAGAGCATAGAAATCCGACTATGACAGAGATTCGTGTTCTGGATACATACTGGTCTGATCACTGCCGTCACACGACATTCTCTACAGAGTTAAAGGATGTGACATTCGGTGAAGGAGACTATAAAGAGCCGATCGTCAATACATACAAACAGTATTTAAGTGACCACAGTGAGATCTTCAAAGGAAGAGAAGATAAGTTTGTCTGCCTGATGGATCTTGCGCTGATGGCGATGCGTAAGCTGAAAAAAGAAGGAAAGCTTGCAGATCAGGAAGAATCAGATGAAATCAATGCATGCAGTATTGTTGTTCCGATCAAAGTAGACGGTGTGGAAGAAGAGTGGCTGATCAATTTCAAAAATGAGACACACAATCATCCGACAGAGATTGAACCGTTTGGTGGAGCGGCAACCTGCCTTGGCGGTGCAATCCGTGATCCATTGTCCGGACGTACTTATGTATATCAGGCAATGCGTGTGACAGGAGCTGCAGATCCGACGGTATCTGTAAAAGAGACTTTAAAAGGAAAACTTCCTCAGAAAAAACTGGTGAGAGGAGCTGCTCATGGATACAGTTCTTACGGAAACCAGATCGGTCTGGCGACAGGACTGGTAAAAGAAATCTATCATCCGGATTATGTGGCAAAACGTATGGAGATCGGTGCAGTGCTTGGAGCTGCTCCAAGACGTGCGGTGATCCGTGAGAATTCAGATCCGGGAGATATTATCGTACTGCTCGGCGGACGTACCGGACGTGACGGATGCGGTGGAGCAACAGGTTCTTCCAAAGTACATACAGAAGAATCTATTGAGACTTGCGGCGCAGAAGTTCAGAAAGGAAATCCTCCGACAGAGCGCAAGATTCAGCGCTTATTCCGAAGAGAAGAAGTAAGTAAGCTGATTAAAAAGTGTAACGACTTTGGTGCGGGCGGTGTTTCTGTTGCAATTGGAGAACTTGCAGACGGACTTCGTGTGGATCTGGATAAAGTACCGAAAAAATATGCAGGTCTGGATGGAACAGAGATTGCTATTTCAGAATCTCAGGAGCGAATGGCAGTAGTCGTAGATCCGAAAGATGTGGCAGAATTCATGTCTTATGCAAAGGAAGAAAACTTAGAAGCAGTCGAAGTTGCAGTAGTGACAGAATCTCCGAGACTGGTTTTAGTGTGGAGAGGAAATGAAATTGTCAATATTTCCCGAGCGTTCCTTGACACCAATGGAGCACATCAGGAGACAACAGTAGAAGTTGAGATTCCTGCAAAGAAAGACAGTCTGTTTGTAAAAGAAGAAGTGACGGATGTAAAAGAAAAATGGCTGGAGACCTTAAAGGATTTAAATGTATGCTCTCAGAAAGGTTTGGTAGAGATGTTCGACGGCTCCATCGGAGCAGGTTCCGTGTTTATGCCGTACGGTGGTCAGTATCAGATGACAGAGACACAGGCTATGGTTGCAAAAGTTCCGGTTATGAATGGAACAACAGATGCGGTTTCTATGATGAGTTACGGATTTGATCCATATCTGTCAAGCTGGAGTCCGTATCATGGAGCGATTTATGCAGTGGTAGAGTCAGTTGCGAAGATCGTAGCCGCAGGTGGAGATTATAGCAAGATCCGTTTTACATTCCAAGAATATTTCCGTCGTATGACAGAAGATCCGAAGAGATGGAGTCAGCCGTTTGCAGCACTCTTGGGTGCATATGATGCACAGCTTGGATTCGGGCTTCCGTCTATAGGGGGAAAAGACAGTATGTCTGGAACATTCCAGGATATTGATGTTCCGCCGACTCTTGTATCGTTTGCCGTAGACATGGCAACAGAGGATGAGATTATTACTCCGGAACTGAAAAAGTCAGGAAATAAACTGGTTTGGATGAAGATTGAAAAAGATCAGTATGATCTCCCGGTTTATACACAGCTGATGGATCAGTATGGCAAATTTGCAGCAGATATCCACAGTGGAAAGATCGTTTCCGCATATGCGCTGGATCGTCATGGTGTGATTGCTGCGGCAAGTAAGATGGCATTTGGAAATAAACTGGGCGTGAAGATCGAGCATAATCTGGATGCGGGAGAATTGTTTGCACCGGCATTTGGAGATATTATTGCAGAAGTTCCGGCAGACAAAGTGGGAGAACTGAGCATTGCATACACGGTTATCGGTGAGGTTCTCGAAGAGCAGAAATTTGTTTATGCGGATACCGAAATTGCTCTGACAGAAGCGGAAGAAGCATGGATAGGCACTCTGGAGAGTGTATTTGCGACAAAATCTTCCGCAGATAATGATGAAGTGGTGGAAGAAAAGCTCTATCATACATCCGATATTCATATCTGCAGTCATAAGATCGGACAGCCGACCGTATTTATTCCGGTATTTCCTGGAACAAACTGTGAGTATGACAGCCGTAAGGCGTTTGAGAGAGCAGGCGCAAATGTGATCACAAAGGTATTCCGTAATATGAATGCAGAGGATATCCGTGATTCTGTTGCCGAGTTTGAAAAGGCAATCGGACAGGCACAGATGATCATGTTCCCGGGTGGATTCAGTGCAGGAGATGAGCCGGATGGTTCTGCAAAATTCTTTGCAACTGCATTCCAGAATGCAAAGATCAAAGAAGCAGTAGAAAAACTGTTGAATGAAAGAGATGGACTGGCGCTCGGTATCTGCAACGGATTCCAGGCACTGATCAAACTGGGGCTGGTTCCTTATGGTAAGATTGCAGGACAGACAGTGGATTCTCCAACATTGACATATAACACGATTGGACGTCATATTTCAAAGATGGTCTACACAAAAGTTGTGACAAACAAATCACCTTGGCTTGCAGGTGCAGAGCTCGGAGGGGTTTACACAAATCCGGCTTCCCACGGAGAAGGTCGTTTTGTAGCGAGTGAAGAGTGGCTGGATCAGTTATTCGCGAACGGTCAGGTAGCAACACAGTACTGTGATCCTTCAGGAAATATCAGTATGAACGAAGAGTGGAATGTCAATGGCTCCTACCGTGCGATCGAAGGTATCACAAGTCCGGATGGAAGAGTACTTGGAAAGATGGCACATTCCGAACGCCGCGGTGATTCTGTAGCAATCAATATCTACGGAGAGCAGGATCTGAAGATCTTTGAATCAGGTGTGAAATATTTTAAATAAAAGAATGGTTTGATTTGAAAAACAGACTTGTATTTTTGTGACAGTCTGATATAATTTAATTTGTAATTAATAGCAAAGGCTGTTACTGGTAATGCAGGCAAGACCGAGAACAATGAGGAGCATGAGATTATTGCACCTCTTGTCTTGGTCTTTTTTTATGAAAAAAGCAGGATAATACAGATACGGCCGATCTGTAAACAGTGCAAAAAGCAGCCGGAAAAGGAGGTAAATATGGATTATAAAGCAATAGGTAAAAAAATAATAAGTCTGGTTGGCGGGACAGAGAATATCAGGCAACTGACACATTGTGCAACACGCTTGAGGTTTGAGTTTTATAAGAAAGAAAAAGTAGATGTAAAAAGTATAGAAAACATTCCGGGAGTAATTGGAGTTGTAGAAAAAGGAGGGCAATTTCAGGTCATTATAGGAAATGAAGTGCAGACTGCTTTTCGGGCAATTTCTGAGGAAATGAAGCATAGTGAGGAGAATGATGGAAACAGAGAACTGGACCGGGAAGAAAAAACGACGATTGTCAATCGGATCATAAGTGTGATTTCTACTACATTCACACCGGTGATTCCGGCATTGATTGGCGGAGGTATGATAAAGGCAGTACTTTCTATTCTGGTTTTGGCAAAACTGGTAGATCCGTCAGAATCCACTTATAGTATTTTGACATTTATTTCAGATGCACCATTCTATTTTATGCCGGTTCTATTGGCATATGGAGCAGCTATGAAATTTAAGTGCAATCCTATTCTGGCAATCACAATGGCGTGCGCATTACTTCATCCATCCTGGAACGGTATGGTGGAAGCGGGAGAGTCAATTACTTTTTTTGGGATACCAGTAGTATTGGTAAATTACTCATCTTCTGTAGTACCGATCATCCTGAGTGTTTGGATTATGTCTTATGTAGAGCGATTTGCAGAGAAATATTCTCCGTCAGTGATTAAATTTTTCCTGAAGCCGCTGCTCATAATGTTTATTGCGATCCCGATTGCGCTTTTGGGAGTTGGACCATTCGGAAATTTGCTTAATGATATTGTGCAGACAGGAGCAACTGTGTTAAATGAAAAAGTAAGCTGGCTGATTCCCATGCTGATGGGAGCGTTTCAACCATTTTTAACATTAACAGGAACCGCATGGGCAATGACACCGATTGCAACGGGACAGATTTCTTCACTTGGATATGAAGTCGTCAATGGTCCGGGAATGCTGGCTTCGAATATTGCGCAGGGGGGAGCCACTCTTGCCGTAGCCTTTAAAACGAAGAACAAGGAGTTGAAGCAAATGGCGGCATCTTCTGGATTTACAGCAGTGATGGGAATAACAGAGCCTTGTCTTTATGGTGTTTTGTTAAAATTAAAACGTCCTTTGATTGCATCTATGATTGGTGGTGCAGCAGGTGGGATTTATGCAGGTATATCGGGACTTGTGCGTTATGCGTTTGTATCGCCGGGACTTACTGCTATTCCAGCTTTTATTGGAGAGAATCCGTGGAATGTAGTGCATGCATTGATCACAATTGTAATTTCCTTTGTGGTAGGATTTGCGGCGTCATGGCTGCTTGGTTTTCAAGAAAGTACGGAAGTGGAAGGCACTTCAAAAAAAGACGGTGTATCAGGTGAATGGATCAAAGCTCCGGTTACAGGGCGAGCGGCAGAATTGTCAGAGGTGGCAGATGATGTGTTTGCAAAGGAAGTATTGGGGAAAGGTGCAGCTATATTTCCAGAAGAAGGACGTGTGTATGCACCGGGATCTGGAGAAATTACAATATTTTTTGAGACAGGACATGCCATAGGGATGAAACTGGACAATGGAGCAGAAGTTTTGATTCATGTAGGGATTGATACGGTAAATCTTCAGGGAAAATATTTTACACCAAAAGTAAAAGCAGGAAGCAGAGTAGAAGCGGGCGAGCTTTTGTTAGAGTTTGATTTGCAGGCAATTGCAGAAGAGGGGTATGATACAGTGATCCCGATCATTGTAACGAATACACCAAATTACCGTGATGTAGAGTTGACAACATGTGGGCAGAAAAAAGCGGGAGAGAACCTGCTTGGTTTGGTTTGATTTATATAGAAAACTGTGTAATATTCAAAGAAAGGAAGAAGATCAAATATGATTTATCAAAAATTAAAACCATTTCCGTCAGGATTTTTGTGGGGTGCGTCTACGTCTGCTTATCAGGTAGAAGGCGGAGTGGATGAAGATGGAAAAAGTCCGTCCATCATTGATATGTATGAACATCCGGAAGGAGTTGCCGATTTTTCGGTGGCAAGTGATCATTATCACAGATATAAGGAAGATATTGCCCTATTTGCAGAAATGGGATTAAAAGCATATCGTTTTTCTGTTGCGTGGACCAGGATTTTACCAAATGGTGTAGGGGATGTTAACGAAAAAGGGGTTGCCTATTATAGGGATGTGATTCGTGAATGTAAGAAAAATGGTATTGAGCCAATTATTACGATGTACCATTTTGATTTACCCTATTGTCTGGAGAAAAAAGGGGGATGGTCAAATCGGGAAACTATACATGCTTTTGTGGAATATGCGGAAGTTCTGTTTCAGAATTTTGGGGAAGAAGTAATTTACTGGCTGACAATCAACGAGCAGAACACCATGATTTTGCATCCGGGGGCAATTGGACTTCCTAAAGGGCGAAAACTGCCAACAAAAAAGGAACTTTATCAACAGAATCATCATATGATGTTGGCGCAGGCGAAGGTTATGAAGTTGTTCCATCAAATGGTATCCGGCGGGAAAATTGGTCCGGCGTTGAATTTGACAGCAATGTATCAGGAAAGCAGCCGACCGGAAGATGCGATTGCAGCACATAACTGGGAGGTGTTACGTTGTTGGAATTTTGCGGATGTTCCGGTATTTGGAAGTTATCATCCTTTGGCGTGGGAATATATGAAGGACAGAGGAATTGCACCTGAGTTGCAACCAGGAGATATAGAATGCCTTAAAGATGCGAAACCAGATTTTATTGCGATGAATTATTATTCTACAGCCACGATCGCAGCAAGCAGAGGTGATGCATCGGATGTGGCAGCCAGGGCAGGTGATCAGCAGATTATGTTGGGAGAACCGGGGGTATATCGTCCGGGGGAAAATCCGTATGTGGGAAAAACACAGTACGGATGGGTTGTAGATCCGGTTGGTTTTAGGTATACTTTAAGAAAAGTATATGAGAGATACCATCTTCCGATTTTAGTGACAGAAAACGGAATTGGAGCACCGGATATTCTGGAAGCTGATGGAAAAATACATGATGCGTACAGGATTCAGTTTATTCGGGAGCATTTACAGCAGATGCGTCTTGCGATCACAGATGGAGTACAGATATTGGGATATTGTCCATGGGCGGCTATTGATGTGGTAAGTACACATCAGGGATATCGTAAACGGTATGGATTTATTTATGTGGATCGGGAAGAGTTTGATTTGAAAGAATTGAAACGTTTTCGAAAAGATAGTTTTTACTGGTATGCAAATGTGATTTTAGAAAACGGACAGAATTTATAAAATAAAAAGCTGAGGGTATAGGCGATGATCATAAAGAAAGTACTGAATAATAATCTTCTTTTAGTGGAGAGTGAGAATGGGAAGGAGCAGATCGCAATGGGGAAGGGACTGCGGTTTTCTTATAAAGTAGGAGAACGTCTCCGTGAAACAGATGTGGAAAAAATCTATATGCTGAAAGATGAAAAAAATACACAGGATTATATAAGGCTGCTTCAGGATGTGCCTGCAAGTTATGCAGAAGTAATCCAAGATGCAGTACAGATGGTAACGTGTAAAATGGCTTCCAGATTAAATGAGCAAATTTTTGTGACGTTGTCTGATCATCTGATCTATGCTCTGGAGAGGTATAAAAAAGGAATCGTTTTACAAAACAGGATGCTTTGGGAAATTCAGAAATTTTATCCGAAAGAGTATCTGTTGGGGAGTGAGGTTCTTTCTTATCTTAATCAGGAGTTAAATGTCAATCTTCCTGAGGAGGAAGCTGGGAATATTGCATTTCACATAGTAAATGCGCAGATTGATGCGACAGAGAATAAAATAGGAATGCAGAACGGAATGCTTATGGTAAAAATGCTGAAAGATTTGTTTCAGATTGTTCAACTGTATTATCAGTGGGAAATTGATGAAGAAAGTATCAATTACTCCAGGTTCGTAATCCATATGCAATTTTTTTTGCAACGGCTTTTGGAAGATAAGATGTTAGAGAATGCGGATGCATGGATTTATCATTCAGTAGTACAGCAGGAGAAAAAGGCTGCAGGATGTGTGGAGCAAATTCGAAAATATATTCGGAATTTGCTCCAGAAAGAAATTACAGAAGAGGAAAGGGTTTATTTGATTGTACATATTTCCAGAATTAAACAAAAGCAATAAAAATAAAAAATGTAGCGGATTCCGAAAACAACTTGAACTAAAAAAGTTCAAGTTGTTTTTTTTGTGCATAATGCACAAAGAGGAAGGAGAGAAAAATGACAAACCGAGAGTTGTTTAGAGTAAGTAAAAAGAGATTATGTGAATTAACCAGTCAGTATTACGAGCTGGTAACATTGAAAGAGGTCGCATATGAAAAAGTTTCTAAGCACTTTGGATATTTTCTATTTTTTATGAATCAAAATCAGCATGAGGTAAAAGTGTATTTTGACAGGTATCGAGATACAAATATCCTTCGGATTGAGTGTAGGCAAGAAGCTTTTGAAAAAATGTATCATCCATCTGATCAAGAACTTTTAACACTCGGATTGATCAGAAAAGAAAAGTATGAGCAACTCTGCCGATGTGCATAAGGGGGAAAGAAAATGTACGACTGGGGAAAAGAACAAGAAAAAGAAATTGCAACAATAAAGGAGAGAACCATATATCTGAATCTTTCAGATGCAGATTGCAAGAGAATCTCAACGTATGCAGCCAAAGCAAATATCACAGTATCACAATTACTGGAAAGTTTTATTGGAGATCTTGTAAATGGAACTTATACAAATGGAAGTGATGAAGGAGATTGTGCTCAAGAATGGTTTGAACGCTGTGGTTATGGCATGAATTCTGAGAAAACATTTTTAAGATATATATTGGAAGAAGGGGATGATGTGGGGCTTTTGCTGAATGGTTTAGAAAATATAAAGAAAAGTAAAGAACTGATACAAACGCTAAAAGAGGATTTGCAAAAAGAAATTGACCGTCAGCGAGAAAATCCTGAATATCAATACGAATGGGAAGAAGAGGATAAAGAATGTATTCAAACGGAGCAGGAAGAATTGGATGCAACAATTCAGTCTGTGAAAGAATGGTGGGAAGAGTACCAGGAGTGGAAAAAGCAAAAGAACTGGTGGGATGTTGAAGAAGATACTGCGGAACGAACATTTGATGAAGAGCTGATAATCATCCAGAAATGGTGGAATACATACCAAAATTTTTTAGGAAATGAAATGGAATAAATCAAGATGTTCCGAAATTCGGAACGCAAAATAGAAGGAGAAAGCACATGATAAAAATTTTATACGAACATAGAAAAATTATTGAAGAAATGTATAACAGCCAGGTGCCGCTCAGCAGGATTGCAGCCAGAATTAATGTTGCCAGAAATACACTTTACAAAGAACTAAAAAGAGGAGGCGTAACGAAACCATCCGATATATATTCTGCGGATTTAGCACAGGAGAATACAAAACAAAGGAAATGGTCTTAAGCGGAAACCACTGAAAGTGAGAGAAAGTCGGAGTGTCAGGCAAATGAAGATAAGCGAGGAACGGATTAAATGGGTATTACGTGATTATGAGGGTGTTCTGAAATATTGTGATGCCAGATATGAGAATTATCGTAGAAGTTATATCTGTGAGAAACAGGAACTACAAAATTTTGTACTGCCAAAGATAGACTTTGCACCACGTAGCAGTAGTGGAGGGGAGAAGCGAGATCTATCGGATTTATATGAAAGCTGGACGGAACGCCAGAAGAAGTTTCAAAAGGAACTGATCAATCTGATGTTTGAAGTCGAAAAAGAGCGGGAAGAAATTCATCGTGTTTGGTTGTGCTTTCAAATGCTACCCCAAAAAGAATATGAAATTTTGCAAAAGCTGTATGTGGAGAAGCATCCATATAAAGAAGTGGAACTGGACAGTGGGATCAGTCACCGAGCCTTTGAAAGGATCAGAAAGCACGCAATTGAGCTGATTCAGAATGCCTATGAAAGTAAATGGAAAAAAGAAAAGCTGTTGGTTTATGCAAAAAATGAAAAAGAGCACAGACAGCAGAAGATAGAAGAGGAACCCTATCAACAGATGGACTTATCCAGTTTTATAGATACGGGGAAGAATCATGTTCCGGATTTCGGAACAAACAAAGGATAGAAAGAAAGGATGTTCCGAAATTCGGAACAAAAGGTGAAGAGCATGAAACGATTTGTGATCGGAAATTTAAAGGGCGGCGTTGGGAAAACAACAACAGCGGTGAATCTGGCATACAGTATGGCAAAGTTAGGCAAAAAGGTTTTAGTTTTGGATGCAGATCCTCAGACCAATCTGACTCCATTTTTTATCAAAGTAAACGCAAATGGACACACGATCAAAACAGTGCTGCAACATCCAAACCTGGTGCGCAGTGCCATTTACCGGACACGATATGCAAACATCGATATCATTAAAGGGAGTACAGATTTAGTAGAAAATGATGCATATGATACCAATGCTCTTTTGAAGGCACTGATGCAGATTCAGGATCGATATGACGTTTGCATTATGGATACCAGACCGGCCATGGAATTGATTACGACAAGTGCACTTTATGCGGCAGATGTCCTGATCACGCCGGTTTGTCTGGATAAATTTTGTCGGGACAACCTCCTTCTGGTAGAAGATAAATACCATCATTTACAAGAACAGGGGGTGGGCGTAGAATGGAAGATCTTTGCAAATAAAGTAGAAAATAAGCGGGCACAGAGACATACCTACATCGACATGGTGGAACGGCATTGCTGGCCGTTTATGGAAACTTGTATCAGTAAGGGTGCGGTTGTGGAAAATGCGCTGGAATACTATAAGCCAGTTATGAAGCACCGCTCTAAAAGTCAAGTGGCACTTGATTTTATGGATTTGGCTATGGAGTTACAGGAGGTGTAAGGGATGGCAAAGATTAGTAATATTTTCAAAGAAGAAACAAAAAAAGCAGACTTACATCCCAAGAGAGTTACCCATTGGATTCATTATACCAAGCTGAAAGATAACCCTGCCCAGTACCGTTATGGAAAAACGATGCAGGAGCGGGAAGAACTAAAAGGGGAAGTCCGCAGGAAAGAGGAAGCCCTGGCGGATCTGATTGAAGCGGATGGGGAAGTGATCCAGGATCTTCTGGTTAGAAAAATTGACACCGATGAATATGAAATCATTGCCGGACATCATCGAAGAAACGCCTGTAAGATTCTAGTGGAAGAACGGAATCAGGAAAGTTATGCCATGCTTCCCTGTATCATTCGGAACCTTTCAGATGTACGGTCTGAATTTACCTGCTATTCCTCCAATGGATATGCAGCAAAAACGGATTATGAAATTATGTGTGAACTGGAAGGAATGAGTCATCTGTTGAGGACTTATCCGGAAGAATTTCCGAATCTTCCAGCGGGAAGGCTTGCAGATAAGTTGGCAGCGCAGCTACAGATGTCCAAAAGCACAATTGGAGAATATCGGACGATCGCAAATAATCTGGGAGAAAAGGGGATGCAGGCCTTTCAGGCAGGGAAATTGAAAAAAAGTGCAGCTGTGGAACTGGCAACCTTACCGGAAGAAGAGCAGGAAGAACTCTTAAAACAAGGGATTGTAAATCACAAAGAAATTAAAGCATACAAAAAAAGTAAGGATGTTCCGAAATCCGGAACAATGGAACTTCCACTCCTGCAGTTTGAAACCGAACAGGAATGGAAAGATTTCTTACTGCAATATCCAAGCTGGACAATTGTAAACAAAAATAAAATGACAGAAGAAATTCTTTATGAATACAGACTGATCAATGGAACAAGAATTTTGGTGCGGGAGTTTCCTTATACATCTGGAGAGGAAACTATTTCCTGTCAAGAGTGGTATCTGTGGAGACCAGAGATCCGGCATTTCCGTAATGCAAGGGTAAGGTTGGAAGACATCATAGATTATATGCGAAAGGAAAATGAGTGAAGTAATGCTGTTCCGAAATTCGGAACAGTAAATCGCTCAGATATAAATGAATCGAAAAGATAAATCATGTTTAGAAATTTGGAACAGGAGGAACAAAGGCGTTGCAAGTGGATATTTTTCATAGAATGTTTGAATTTTATACCACATCGTACACCCATTTTGAGAATAGAGCAGAAGATATTTTGATTTACCTTGAAGAGATGGGGGATTGTGTCAAAAAAGAAATCATCCAGGAAGATACTTTATATACGCAAGAATGCGACATGTATCATTTTGAATCAAAGTTTGCAAGGCAATGTCAGGAAAGAATCAGGGCAGAAAGAGGGTATCATTTCCAGATTACAGAAGAGCAGGAAGAGGAGTATTTCTCCCATATTGTTGATGCAGATGTATTGTTTTGCGTTATGTATGCACATTGGATTGGTTTGGACAAAGGAAAAATCAATTGTATAAAGAAAGCAAAGACTGAAAAAACAGCAAGAAAGAGGTTGAAAGAGTCTTTGCCAATTGAAAATATTTATTATATTGATTCCCCAGAAGGAGAGGTGACTGCCTATAAACTAGAAGAAGGTATCTTGGTAACGGAGAGTGGAGAACGATATGAAATTGTGTAGAAATTATTAAAGTTTAGTAATCATTATGTACGAACTGTTATAAAGGGTTGTACTAAAATAGCTTTTTTCTTGATTTTTTATTTCAGCTGTAAAGATAATTCCACAGCAATATTCAGTGGGAGTTTTATACTCCGATGGAAGATGTCCATACACTGGCAATGTGACAAAAATACGTCCTAAAAATTTATTGGTTTCTATATGACGGAGAAGAAGGCGAAATTTTTGAGATTTCTTATCATACTCCCATTTAATTTTTGCTTTTCCGTAGAAATATTTATAACAATTATAATCCTCTTCTCGAAAAGGGAGATCAATACGTTTTCGCCCCATACGTTTGTTTCGTGACGAATGAGAAGCGTGTGTAGTGGTAGAGGAAGTTTTTGAAGTACTGGAACTATGATGAACAGGGATATGTTTTGAATGAGAGACAAATAGAGAACAAAGTACGCTTTGCATCTCTCTCTGAATAATTGTTATATTTTGATCGTTTTCTACAAAGATTTTTGCTGCTTTCCGAGAGCGTTCGTCTTGTTGTAAATCACAATTTTCATGGTGCTTGGCCTTTGGGTAGGCTCGGAAGTAAGGAACTACAGCATTGATATATGATAGTTGCGCTAAATGACATTCAGGGCAAAAAAAGGAGAATTTATAATTTTCTATATAGGCACGTGGATCTTGATTATAGATAGTTTTGATAGTTTCGATAGAAAGAGTTTCATTGTCATAGATACTATAAGCTTCTTCAAATTTCATAAGTATAATCCCTTCGTTTATATTTTAAGAAAATTATACTTCAATAATTAAAAGTAATCAAGGAGATAACGATAAATGAGGAATAAAAAGATAAAAGAAATTATGAAAGAACGAAATATAACGCAATACAGATTGTCGAAACTGTCAGGCGTAAGTGAAGGGAATTTATCGGTAATGTTAAGGAATGAAAACTGTGACCCGAGGATAAGTACAGTTATGGCTATTGCGAAAGCCTTAAAAATAGAAGTCACAGAAATTTTATGATTTGTTAGAAAAAAGATGAAGTAGGCACAAGGAATACTGTTCCGAATTTCGGAACAACAGAATAAGGAGAAAAAAATGAGAGATCCATTGTATTTTTATGGAGATGAACCATATGAAGCAGATGAAAATGCAATACTGATTCCAAAGGAATTGGTATTTACAGAAGCATTTGCAAAGCTACCCGGAGACGCACAGATCTTATATTTTGTAATGTTGGAGTATCTGAATGATGCAGAAGAGAAAGGGTGGATTGATGAAGAAGGAAAGCTCTATATTGAGTTTCCAATCCAGGAGATTATGGATCTGCTCCATTGCAGCGAAAGGAAAGCAATCCGGTTATTGGAAGAATTGGATGAACAAAAAGGGCTTGGGTTGATCAAGAAAAAAACACAGGGTGGCAAGAAACCAAACAGGCTGTATTTAAAGCCACTTGCAAAGGTGTTAAAGGAACTGAAAGAAAAGTAATGTTCCGAAATTCGGAACGGAACAGGAGCAGATATGGGGAAACTATCAAAACACACGAGAAAAAGACTTATCAAGTTATTGACAGCAATGGGGATGTTTGGACTGATGGCAGTATGGGATTGGGCAATCCCGCAAAATACAGCATGGAAATTGGTGGTCAGTATGCTGTTAGGCGGCACAGGTCTTTTTATCAGTATCCGGCTTTTGAGTAATTCACAAGGGAAACAACAGGGAAGAGAGGAATAAGGCATGAAACGACGACTGTATTATTATGGGGAAGATGTTCTGAGTAAATCTTTTTTGATATTGCCAAAGGAGTTGGTATTTACCGAAAGTTTGGCAAAAATGTCAGCAAAATCAAAGATTCTGTATTGCGTGCTTCGGGAACGGCTCATATTGTCTGCCAGAAATAATTGGAAAGATGAAAATGGAAGAATCTATCTTATTTACTCTATTGAGAAAATGGCACAGGATTTATTTTACAGCAGAGCCACGATTATGCGTATGATGGATGAATTGGAAAATCTGGGATTGATAGAAAGACGGAAACAAGGTCTTGGAAAGCCCAATTTAGTATATCTGTGTAATTCCGAAACCATTGCAGAATTATTGTCCGGAGCAGACATTGAGATTGAGGAATGGGAACAGGGTGAAACAGAGCATCGGTTGACCTGTCAGATTTGCAACCCGGAGGAAAGTAGAATAGAACAGCAAGAACAGATAGAATCCGAAGATTGTGCAACCGATCAGCAGTATCAAAACTGGCAGTCCCAAAATCAAAATGACCCGATGACCTGCCAGATCTGCAACTTCCAGAAGTATCAGGACTGCAACCCTAATAATACTGAGTATAAAAATAATAATAGAGATAAACATCTATCTATCCTGTATACAGTAAATCATTCAAGAGTACAGGATCGATGGATGGATCGAGACTGTGTAGAAGCATTTTTCCGGAAGAAGTGGGAATATGATGTTTTGCTGCAAGACGGAGCAGATGCAGACTTGTTGTCAGTACTGCTTGCTGTAGCAGTGGACACGTGCAGCCGAAAGAGTACTACAATTCACCGATTTGGAAGACGGGAATATACAACAGCAGAACTGCGGACACAATTTTCTAAACTGACCATGTCACATATCCAATATGTGTTATATTCCCTGGGGCAGACAACCACCCGGATCCACAATATCCGAGCCTATCTTCTAACCAGTCTGTATAATGCGCCGGATACCATGACCTTTTATTACAGCTGGAAAGTCTACGAAGATTTGGGATATCAGCCGGTTTCAAATTTTGGAAATAATGATAAATCGGATCCGTTCCGAATTTCGGAACATAGATTTTTTGCCAGGAGTGCAGAAAGGAAACAGTATGTGTGGAGGTGAAAAGGATGAAATGTCCATTTTGTGGTTCCAACAGAGGGTATTACCAGATTGAAAGAGTACATAGGGCGTTGCTGTTTGATTTTGACGGCGAACCGATCGGAGGAACAGAAGATGTTACAGATTATGCAGGACGCAGGAAACAGTGTATCGATTGTGACAAGATACTCCCGAGGAAACTGTTTGAGGAAATGATGGAATAGTAAATCATTGTTCCGAATTTCGGAACAGGAAGGAGAATTATGGGAAAAATAGAACCAGAAAAAGAAATAAAAAAAGTGGTTATTTGCTATGAGGACGGAGAAGAGAAAGAACTGGTATGCATCATAGAGGGGATGATGGAGTTGGGAGACCGCCTGGGAATGTTTTCTCCAGCAAAAGAAATACAGGAAGGAGAAGAGGGAAACCGTGAAAGAAAAAGAAGTTAGGTGCACTCCGGAAGAATTGAAGGAACTGATAGAAAATCTGGAAGAAGGGCAGATCCTGGAGGTGACGTTTGATGCCGAATAAAGGATTGGACGTTGTGCAGGTAAAGTTGGTCATGGATAAAACCTTGTACAGTGAAGAACAGTTATCCTCTCCGGATCAGGTCGTACAGTTTATGAGAAAAGAGTTGTCAGAGTATGACAGGGAAGTATTCTGCATTTTGAACTGTACAACGAAAAGCCAGGTAATCAACATGAATATCGTCAGCATGGGAACGATCAATGCGTCCCTGGTAACAGGACGGGAAGTGTTTAAAAGTGCAATCCTTTCCAATGCGAGCTATGTCATCCTGTTACATAATCATCCGTCTGGTGATCCGCAGCCGAGTCACCATGATTTTCTGGTTACATCAAAATTGTGTGCGGGTGGAAATATTTTAGGAATTGACGTGTTGGATCATATCATTGTAGGTGGGCGTACAGGAAAGTATCATTCCATGGCAAAGGAGGGCGAACTGGAAAATTTGCGGACAAAACTATTGGAATCGGCAAAAGCTGTAGCAGAACCCCTGTTTCAGAGGACTGGGAAAGAAAAGCACAGAATCAGGAGGATATGAGAATAGCATCGTTCCGAAATTCGGAACAAGTGGAAGGACTTGAAAATATTTTCGATAGGTGAGAGCAAAAGAAAGGATGGAATGATGGAAAAAGAAAGCAACTTCCGAGAAACATGGAAAATGCGAATATGGATGTTTTTGAAAATGGTGAACTGGATTTGCAAAAAGTATTGCGGATTTGTTGCAGTAACGGGATGTTTTTTCGGAACAATTGAGCTGTACGTGATGACAACAGATCCAATATTGACAACAGAAGTTCCAGTTCAGATATCCATAGCTCAGAAAGACTATGAAATGTTATTGACAGGGATATTTATTATAGGTGCTACAATCTATATTTTATTTATGATAGGATATAGGGAAATTTGTTGTAGGAACAAGTTTTCAGTAGAGGTTTCCTTATTGGAAATATTTTATTTGCTCCTAATTGTAGTATTGTTTATGAAATTTCATCTGTGGAAGGATCTGTATACGATTGCTGGTTATGCGGCGCTTTTCCTGTTCGTTTTTTCAGGCGTGGAAACAGTACTACAGACCCAAAAAACTAAGGGAGAAAATGCAAAACCTGATGATTACAAGGAAAATTAAGTTTGTTCCGAAATTCGGAACATCGCAAATAACAGGGGGATATGATTCCGGAAAGGCTCAGATGTAGAGGAGAAGTGAAGTATGCAAAAACGTAAAAAGGATAGAAAATCAATGTCATTTTTTCAATATATCACGAAAAAAATAAGGCTTAATAAGAAAGTGGAAACGAAAGAGAAAAAAGGAACCGATGATGGCAGAGTAGGAAGAGATTACGGAATATCTGAACAAGTATGATTTCTAGCTCTTAGAAATGCTGGCTTTGAAAGACTTGAATAATCCATATGCTTTGGATAAAATAGTGGTAGAATTATCGAGAAAAAAGGAGACGGTTTTATGTCATACTATGTATCTGGCTACTATCAGGAAAAAGCAATTTTGAAAAAGGAAGGACAGCTGTTTTTCCTAAAATGCGAGGAAGCGGATGCACCGACTGGTACAATGGTGCAAGGAAACACGGCCAGATTGATAACGGAACTTCCAGAAAAGGAACAACAGGAGATTCGTCAGATTTATGCGAGTTAAGAAAGGAAAAAGAAGATGATTCAAGATAAATTCTCAATGGAGCAACAAGACAATATTTTTTATGCAAAGCGAAACATTGTAGATAGTATTTATTCCCAGTCAAAATTAGAAGGAATTGCGGTTACCTTTCCAGATACACAGGAAATCTATGAGGGACGTAGCGTTGCCGGATTAAGTGTGGAAGATATCGTAAAAGTAAATAACCTAAAACATGGATGGGAATTTTTGTTTGATACGGTAGGTTATCCATTAGATTTGCGTTATGTGCGTCAATTAAACAAAGAGATCGGAGCAGGGATCGTAACAAATGCTGGGGATTTGAGAAATTCAGATGTCAGTATTGGTGGAACATCCTGGAAGCCAGAGATTCCAATTTATGAAAAAATAGAATCGGAGATTCAGGCGATTATGAATGCGGATCTGTCCGTGACTGAAAGAGCGATTACGATCATGCTTTATATCATGCGTTCCCAGATGTTTTTTGATGGAAATAAGCGGACGGCGCAGCTTGCAGCCAATCAGATCATGATTCAAGGCGGTGCAGGTGTTCTCCGTATTCCGGTAGAGTGTCAGAAGGAATTTTTCGCAAAGCTGATTGGATATTATGAAACAGGGGATATGAGAGAAGTGAAACGCTTTGTTTATGATACATCCATTGATGGATTTGTAAAGAAACAGACAGAACAACCGGAAATATCTGCAGAGATGTTCCGAAAAGCGGTTCAGGAAAAACGGTTCCGGAAGTAAAGTTTGCGGACTCAGGGTAACCTAAAGTAACGTAAAGTAACCTAGAATGCACCTTGCAAAGGTGTTATACTAAAATTGTCAGAAAAGGAGATCTCAATGGAAACAAAGGAATATTATGAAATCAATCTTCCGGGATATCTGCAGCATGATTTAGATGCGATGAAAGAAGGAAAATGGCCGTATGACTGCCTGTGGGGAGAATTGTATGGTTCCATCAACTGTGCATTTATAGATGGGGATATTACAGAAGACCATGCCTGGTATTTGCGGGAAAAATATTTGGATATGGAAAGAGTCCGATCTTCTGACAAGATGGATTCCAAGTGGACGCAGGGTAACGTAAAGTAACCTAGAAAGCACCTTACAAAGGTGATATACTAAAATTGGAAAAAAGGAGATGACAGGATGGAATCGGATTCAATTTTTCATAATCCCTATATAGAAAAACTGTTATCCGCAGAAATAAGGCTTTGGGAAATTCCCAAAGAGGAATTGCGAGGGTCTATGGCATGGGAAATTTATCTGTCGGCCTTCCGGGCGGACAGAGCATTGTCGAAGTCCCATTATGAAACGGATTTATGTTTATTAAAAGAAGAAATAGAACAGGCGAGAAAAACAACAGATTTTAGTTTTACACATTGTCTGGAACGGTTGTATGAAGATAAGAGGTCAGAGTATGAACTGGTGTATCGATTAAAGAAGGATCCTATGTTAGAAATAAAGCCGACATCCAGAAAGGTCAGTATTTTTCAATATCTGCGGATGAAAAAACGGCTTTAAGGCGGACGCAGGGTAACCTAAAGTAACGTAAAGTAACCTAGAAAGCACCTTGCAAAGGTGGTATACTAAAATTAGAAAAGTATAGAAAAGGAGCGAAGAGGAATGAAAGAAATGTGGAAAAAATACAAACGACAGATCCAGATTGGTGGGGGAATCTGTTTGATCGCAGCATTGGGGATCGGCGGATATGTAGCAGCGAATCAGGATACCACTGTGCAGACAAAGGTAGAGACAAAACAGGAGGCAAAGTCCTCCAATCAGAAGATTGCGAAAACGGATTCGAAGGATACAACTTCTGAGAAGAAAACGGATACGAAACAGGATACTGGAAAAAGGAAGAAACCAAGTCTGAAAAGACAGCGGAAAAAAAGGAAACCATAGCGAAAAAGTCAGAAAATTCTGACAATAAGAAATCTACAGAAAAGGCGGATAAGAAAGAATCGGTAAAAGCAGAGAAAGAAACAGGAAAAACAGAATCTTCTTCCAAACCGGAGCAGAAACCGAGTCAACCGGAATCCAAACCAGAACAGAAGCCCAACAAACCACAGACGAAACCGGAGCAGAAGCCGAGTCAGCCGGAATCTAAGCCAGAACAAAAACCGAGTAAGCCGGAACAGAAGCCGAGCCAACCAGAATCGAAACCAGGAAAACCACAGCACACGCATACCTGGCAAGAAAAGACTCATACAGTCAATCATCCGGAAGTGGGGCATAACGAGCAGTATGTGGTGAAAGAAGCCTGGACAGAGTCAGTCACAGAAGATGTGTATGATCCTTGGGAGTGCTGCAATGTTTGCGGAGCGGATATTACTGCTAATGTTGATGAGCATATTAAGCAACATATGATGAATGGAGAAGGGGGAAGATGGCACACAGAGTATTACAAAACAGTGACGAGAACGGTGGAACATCCGGCAGAGTACGGAACACGTTATGTAGTCGATACACCAGCCTGGACAGAAACTGTCAGTGATGGATTTTTCTGTACCGGATGCGGGGCAAAGAAATAGCAGAGAGGAGTACATATGGTAGAGAAAGAGCGAATGCAGCCATTTTGGTATCAGGGGAATCTGATTGATCCCAACGAGGAGCTGCCGTTTCCCTTAGAGCAGTTGGAAGCGGAGAATGCCTGGAATGACATGTGGGATGCCATGACAGAAGAGGAACAGGACGCTTATATGAAAGCGGAGTTTGGAACAGAACAATAAACAGAAGACAGGAAAGAAAAAAGAACATTCGAAAGAGTGTTCTTTTTTTGCACCCATTTTGAAGGGAGGGAGCAAAAATGAGACGATATCGGAACCGAATCCGGATTGCGGATTCTTCCTAACAAGGGTTGTTGCAGGAAGAACAAAAAGAAAAAAGGAGGGAAACTTGCATGAAAAAATGGAAACGGATCCTGTCTGCAATTCTGGCGGTTTTGCTGTTGTCAGGAAGTATGCCTGTATGGGCGGCAGAGACAGTGGATCCAGACGAACAGGCAGGAGACATCCAGGAACTCAAAGAAAAGCTGGAAGGACTGATCCCCGAAGAAGAGCTTGGGAAGTATACAAAAAAGGAACCAATCGGAGAGGCACGTGTAGAAGGGGAAACGCAGGATCGGAGCAGCTTTTTTGCGGCAGTGGGCTCCCAGGCAACGATCCGGCCGGGAACACCCCATGCTTATGGATCCTGGAATACAACGGAATTTAGCGTACAGACGGAAACGGGTACCCATCTGGGATACTGTGCAGAACCAAACAGTCCCACTCCATCAGGCGTATTTCAGATCTCAAAGTTGAACAATGATCTGATTAAAGCAATGTTGTTGGTTTCAATCGGTGGGCCGGCATACGATGTCAGCAAGCCCTATTTTGAATCACCATCTGTGCAGGCGCACATTCCGGATATTTACGGATGTTGCCATGCAGTCATTGGCTACCTGTATGGCGGATATACCACAGGATTGAATTATAACCAGCTGGCATGGGTGTATAACATTTCCGTGGAACTGAAAGAACGGTGGGTAAAGGTTGTCCGAGATCGTGGTCTGATGGATCAGTATACCGCTTATGTTGCGTATAACGATAAACAGGATATTGTGTGGATTGAAAAAGATCAGAAAGGCAGTTTAAACCTTAAAAAAGAGTCGGCTAACCCGGAGATGACAGATGGAAACAGTTGTTATAGTAGGGAGGATGCAATCTATGGTGTTTATAAAGAGCAGGCCTGCACCACAAAGATTGCGGATCTGACCACCGATGCGCAGGGAAACTCCAATACGGTGGAAGTGGATGCCGGTACCTATTTTATCAAAGAGATTAAAGCCCCGAAAGGGTTTGTCTTGGATCAAAAAGTACATCCGGTTACCGTCACAGCAGGACGGACTGCGGTGGTGAAAGTGAAAGACCTTCCACAATTAGACCCGGTGGGAGTGCTGCTTGGAAAAATTGACAAGGAAACCAATCAGAACAAACCACAGGGAAGTGCCTCGTTGGAAGGTGCAGAGTTTACTGTGAAATATTATCAGACACTTTCGGATAGTGATCCAGGGCAGGCAGGACAGTCGCCGGAGCGCACTTGGGTGTTTCGAACAGATAAAGATGGATTTTGCAACTACAGTCAGCAGTATTTGGTATCAGGTGATGAACTTTATTTATCACCAACAAAAAATCCAGCGTTGCCGCTAGGAACAGTTACAATTCAAGAAACAAAAGCTCCGGAAGGATACCTTATAAACTCAGAGATATTTGTGATAAAAATTACAGATGATCCGAATGCGGATGAATCTGTACATACTTACAATCAACCCAAAATTCCGGAAACACTACTGACACTGGATATCGTAAAAGTCTTAAAAGGAAAGGATACGCCAATCCAAGGAGTAGTCTTTCTCCACACGGACTCCAAAGGAAACCAGGAGGAAGTGACAACGGATGAAAAGGGACAGGCCGTGTTGAAGGGGCTGACCCGTGGCACCCATACCATTCAGGAGAAAAGCGTACCGGATGGGTATACCAAAAATCCAGGTGTTTTGAAGTTTTCGGTGGACGAAAATAATAAGATCACGCTGCTGGAAAATACGGCAACGGACAAAACCGGAACCATGAAATTTACGGTTCGTGAGGATGGAACGGCACAGCTTCACGTAGAGGATGTATTAGCACCGTATCAGCTGATTGTCCACAAGGTGAATGACCATGCAAAAGTGCTGGAAGGGGCAGAATTTACCCTCTATACAGACGAGGAGTGCAAGCAGGAATTGCAGAAAGCGACCAGTGGAAAAGATGGAATCCTGCGGTTTCAAGATCTGGAAGTGGAAAAGAAATATTATCTGAAGGAGACCAAAGCACCGGAGGGTTACCGGATCCCGGTGAATTCGGACGGCACGGATATCGTGTATGAAATCTACACCAAAAGTGATCCGCAAAAAGATCTCTTTGAATACTATGTGAATGGAAAGAAGTATACGGATACAACCGGGGATTTTGCCATTACCGGAACGAAAGCAGAACGGGAAGTGCATCTAAAAGTAGTAAATTTTGTGGGAATGCAGATGCCGGAAACCGGAAGCCCTTGGACATTGGGAATCGTTTTGGTGGGAATCGGCTGTCTGATAGTGGCAGGATACTTTATGAAGAGAAAGGGGAAACAGGAAGATGAAGAGAAATAAAGTGTGGATGTTCGCAACACTCTTAGCATTGGGTGGAATCAGTGTAAGTACCGTAGGGGCTCCGCTGTTGACCGTACAGGCTGCAGAAGAAGCAACCGTGGCAGCAAAGGAATATCACACCCAGGGCGGAGTTGCCAACATGGGAAGCGGCACGGCAAACATTACCATGAAAGGGAATGCAGGCCAGACGCTGGTAGGGAAGAAATTCCATGTGTACAAGCTGTTCCTGGCGCAGAATGCACAGGGCATGGAATCCATCAATTACACCTTCAATCCAGCCTACGAACAGGCATTAAAGAATGTGGCAGCAAAGGCACTGTCTGTTCCAGTGGATGATGTGACAGAATATATGGTAATCGATTACATCCAGTCTCTGAACGCCTACAAAGTGGAAGGAGCGCAGACGGAACAGGAACTGGAAGGACGCTACAGCAAGTTTCGGTATTTCGTAGAGGACTTACGAGATGAAATCGAAAAACAGGGCGTGCAGTCCGAGGTGGTGAATGTAAAGGATGTAAAAGCTGACAATTCTGTCCAGCTGACAGGCTTAGCGTTCGGCTATTATCTGGTGGATGAAATTACGGATGTGGAAGGGACACACTCTGCAGGATCTCTTTGTATGGTGAGTACAGCAAACCCAACGGCAGAAATGCAGATCAAATCCGATTATCCAAGTGTGATCAAAAAAATCCAGGAGGATGATCTGCCCCAGAACATTCCGGATAAAAACGGCTGGAATGACATTGGGGACTATGAGATCGGCCAGACTGTTCCTTACAAATACGAGTCCAACATTCCAAACATGAACGGATACAAGACCTATTACTACGCATGGCATGACAAGATGGACAAAGCCCTGACATTCCAGCCGGAAAGTGTGAAGATCACCATTTCCGATGAAAAGGGGAAAAGCTACACGTTGAAAAAAGGGGAATTTACTGTGAACACCAATCCAGGAGGGGAAGATACTTTCCAGGTGGTTGTCCAGGATATCAAAGCAATCGTGGACAGACAGTTCCCGAATTTTAATGCCAAACAGGAAAATACCTATGGACAGAAAGTGACCCTGACTTATGAGGCAACGTTGAATGATCTGGCAGCCAACGATACGGGACGTCCGGGCTTTGAGAATGATGTGCGGCTGGAATTCTCCAACGATGCAGATTCCAACGGAGACGGGAAAACAGGATTTACCCCATGGGATACGGTCGTCTGCTTCACCTATCGGATTGACATTGTGAAAACCAATGACCATGACAAGGTGCTGCAGGGTGCACATTTCCGGTTATACAGTGACAAAGACTGTAAAAACGAAGTCTACGTGAAACAGGGGGATACAGGCTATCATGTGATCAACCGGGATTCTGCCGGAGGTACGGATCACACAGGTGGCAGCCAACCACAGGATGCGGTGGAGATGGTATCCGGAGCGGATGGACAGGTGATCCTCATCGGTCTGGATCAGGGAACGTATTGGCTGAAAGAGACCAAAGCCCCGGACGGATACCGGTTGTTAAAAGACCCCATCGAGATCAAGATCATCCCAACCTATACGGATGACCGAAACAATTACATCAAGGGTCAGGGAGCCACTGCAGAAACCTTGAAGGAGCTGCAGGCAACGGCACATATCAAGAGCTTCTATGACGGGGCAACGGAAGAAAATGACCTGCAGCTGGAAACCGATCCGGAACAGGGAAATGCGAACCTGACCGTTGTCAACAAAGTGGGAAGCAAACTTCCGGTTACCGGTACTCCGGCAATGGCAATCCTCCTGGTAACAGGAGCCGGGCTGATGGCAGTGGCAGTTACAAAAGCAAGAAAGAAGGAATAAGGAATGCGGAAACGATGGGGAATCTGGGTGTTATTCGTCCTTGGATTCCTTTGTTGCTGTCTGCCCCTTCTGGCACATCTGTACAGTCAGAAAGAGCAGGAAAAGGTGATTGCAACCTATCAGAAGACCATCCGGGAACAGAAACGGGATGTAAAAGAACTACGGAAACAGGCAGAACATTACAACAGCATCCTCTACCAGACCAATGGGGCAGCCTTATCTGGGGAGGATGCACTTCTTTTGGGGGATGCGTCTTACGCATCCCTGCTAGATACGACCGGGACAGGGGTCATGGGAAGTCTGGATATCCCAAAAATCGGAGTGGAACTTCCAATCTATCATGGAACGAGTGAAGAAGTATTATCGAAAGGGATCGGGCATCTGCAGGGAAGCAGCCTTCCGGTGGGAGGGGAATCTACCCATAGCATTTTAACCGGACACCGGGGACTTCCCCAGTCGAAGCTTTTGACCCGATTGGATGAGATGGAAAAGGGGGATTATTTCTTTTTCCACGTCTTAAATGAAACCCTGGCCTATCAGGTGACGGAGATCCAGGTGGTAAAGCCCGAAGAAGTCTCTATATTAAAGATCCAGGAAGGGCAGGATCTGGCATCGATCATTACCTGTACCCCTTACGGGTTAAACACACACCGCCTGATCGTAACTGGAAAGCGGGTGCCTTATGAGGCAAAAAAAGCAAACAGCATGGGAGAAGAACTGCCCTCTGCAAGGGAATTGGTATTTACCCTGTTGCCGTTTGCGTTCTTACTATTATTCCTCCTGTATATCTGGAGAGAAAGGAGACGGACAATCAATGAAGCGAAATATGATGACAAGATTTAGTGCCGGATGTCTGGCACTGCTATTGACCTTTGGGAGCGTCTGCAGTGTGCAGGCGGCTCAGGAACCAGCAGAACCGAATACCGGGCAGGAGACACAGACCGGGCAAAGTCCAGAGCAGACGGTGCAGACGGGAAGCGTGACCGTCCAGCTGACACCGGGAAAAGAGGGAACCAGCGTAGCGGATGTGGAGTTTTCCCTGACCAAAGTAGGAGAGATCCAGGACAGCACCTATACGCTGCTTCCGGAATATGAAAACACAAAGATCGATTTGAATACGCTGACCACGGCAGAGCAGTTGGAGGAGGCTGCCAAAACGCTGGCAGAGACAGCCAAACAAGAACAGGGCAAAAAAACGGATGGAAACGGACAAGTCGTGTTTGAAAAACAGGAGTTGGGAGTGTATCTGTTAACGGCCAAAGACCAGCCGGGGTACGATCTGGTATCCCCGACCCTCGTAAGCATCCCTGCCATGGAAACAGACGAAACCTTACATTACGACATCAAAGTGGAACCGAAGCACACCCCGAGACCAGCCGAGCATACGGCACCCCAGACCGGACTGTTTGATGCCACCATTTGGTATGTAGCAGGGGGAGTCCTCCTTCTGGTGCTTGCCGGGGGACTGGTAATTGCAGCAAAACGATATGAGAAAAAGTAAGGGACTTATGGGATTGGCCGTTTTGTTGGTGTTGCTGGGTGTGGGCTGCTTTTATCTGGCATACCGGGAACAGGAACCATTCCAGGAGATCAAAGTCAAGGGGGAGGCGTTACAGAAACTGGTGGTACAGGAGGCGGGCAGCCAGGAGGCAGATCCCATGGAACGTACCATTGATTTTGCAGCATTGCAGCGCATCAATCCGGAGATCGTGGGATGGCTGTATGTGCCCCAGATCGGGGTGGACAGTCCCATCCTGACGGGACAGACGGATACAGAATACCTGACCAAAGATTTTGAAGGGGCATACAGCCCCCTGGGGAGTATTTTTACCTTTGCCGGAGCAAGGATTTCGGACAGTCAGGTGTATCTGTTTGCCCACAACATGGCTTCCGGACAGATGTTCGGAAGTTTGAAACAATTTACGGACGAAGCGTTTTTGACGGCATATCCGGAAGCCTATCTGTATACGCCGGAGCGTGTCCGGAAACTGCAGGTGGAAGGCTGTAAGTATCTGCAGGCGGATGATCCCTGTTTTTCCAGTAGGGAGAGCCAGGGTCAGGATACAGCCAGGGTGACGCTTGTGACCTGTGTGGGATATTTCCAGACCCCCAAGCGGCTGGCAGTGAATACAAAGGTAGTGGAAACACGCACTGCCTTTTAGGAGGGAGTGCGAATCCATGAAAAAACGAAACAAGATGTTGCTGATAACCAGCATGGTTCTGGCTGCCTGTGGCAGCCTTTGTCTGGGACGTTCCCTGACGACTCTACCCGAAAAGGAACGTCCCAAAATCGAACAGAGAGAAGAATCCGAACAAAAAGAACCGAATTTGGAAGAAGCCAATCAACCTACAGAGCCGGAAGAACCGGTGGCATCGGTACCTCAAGTACCAGTGCCAAAAACCGGGGATTTCTGGTGGTAAACGAAGAAGGAGGATGTATGGAAGAAGGGAAAACAAGGGAACTTCCGGAGCCTGAAGGATCCGGAACCGAACAGTATTTAGAAGAAATGCAGCGCATTTTTGCTGCGCGGGAAGCAACGTACCAGAAACGGAAACAGGAGTATGAACAGAAAAGCCGGGAACTGCAGAGGATCCAGACCGAGCTAGGAAGACAATACCAAAGCCTGGAAGGACAGAAACAGGAGCTGGCATCTGCACAACAGAAGCTGGCAGAACAGGAAGCGGCACACCGGAAGGAACAGGAAGCTCTGCAGCGTGAAAAACAGGAATTTGAGCAGACCAAGAAGCTCTATGAAGGGCAGCAACAGGAGCTTTTGATGAAAAGCCGCCTGGAACTGGAGCAGCTGCGAAATGAACGAATGGAAGCGGAAGATCTGAAGCGGGAGTATGAATATAAGATCGGCCAACAGGAATGCGGAATCCCACCGTCCCTTCCGGATCTGTCCGCATACGTGCCGAAACCGGAATACGAGGCAGTGAAACAGGAACGGGACGCTCTGTTCCAAGAAAAGACACGTTCCCAGCAGACACGATACGCAGAACAGGAAGAATTGGCGCAATTACGGGAGGAGAACCAACACCTGACTACCCAGCTGGAGCAGAAAGAGCTTCTGTTGAAACAATTGGGGGAGGAGAGAACCTCCTTGCTGAAAAAGCTGCTGGAATCCAAACAGGAACCGCCACAGGAGCCAGAAAAAGAGAGAGACGTGCTGCCGCAGGTGGAAACCGAACCGGATTCAGCGGAAGTCATCCCAGAAGAGATGGATGCATCCGAAGAGAATGAATGGAGACAGCGACCGTTGCGGGTTTCCGTAAAAGAACAGGAGATTACCAGAGAGGAATTGACTGCAACAGTTTTACAGAAATATCTGCAGAACAATCAACCCGAGTTTGAGCAGCTGGAAATCCGGCATTCGGAAGAAGGAGAACAGCTCCATGGAGAGGTAGGGAAACTGTCCTATGCCTTTCTGTTTTTTGAAGACTTGATCCAGTTTGACATTTCCGCAAAACGCAAAGGCGGAAGGGAGTTGGAAGAGAAATTAGAGAGGCTTGGGAAAAAGGTGCCGGGGGTACAGTTCCAATATTCCAAGGGCGATGGGCGTGTTTATGCCAGCGGCTTCTTGACCAAGGAACTGACACCCAAACAGGCCATGAAGCAGGTCTTTGAGATTGCAGACTATTTCCGAGGATAGGGTGTTCCGAAATTCGGAACAAGAAAGGAGTTATGATGTTTTATATTGTGATCGGAATCGTCCTGCTTCTGTTGTCGGCGGGAACCATTGCTGTCATGGTTCTGTTTGAAATCAGGGATCGTAGGGCAGGAAACATCCAACAGGGAAAAAGACTCCCGAAAAAGCTGTATTCCCAGGCGTTTTTGGATGCTGTTCCCAGAGCCTATGAATCTGCTGGTACATTACGGGGGATGCTGACGCTTTTGGTGGAGCAGTGTCCCAAAGAAAATGGACGGGCAAAAGCAGCCCTGGATTACCTGGAACACAGTCGGTACCAGGACTATGAAACGGCACTGGCTTATCTGTCAGATTCCAGTGCTGTTTGTGAAAAACAAATCAGGGAGGTGTTAAAGCGGGAAATTCAAAAGACAACCGCATTAACTTGTCACTAAGCACGGATGGTTCGTGCTTTTTTTGTACTCAAAATGAAAGAGATGTTCCGGATTTCGGAACAGGAAAAGGAGATTGTTATGAGAAGAAGTAATTGGAAATCTAAACTGGTCGTTGTGATCGCAGTGGTCATTGGAATTTTATGTGGATTAGCTGCCGCTTATGTTGTGAATCAGAAATTTGGTGCCGCCTATATTGGACTGGCATTTTTTATTACCATGCCATTGGTGGCAGGAATCTTAATGTTTTTGATGATCCGTGTGTTTCATATTGGAGAGTAGGAGGAAAAAATGATGAAACAAAACAAGATGCAGAATGAAAGAACAAACCAGAGGAAACTAGTGAACCCAACAAAAAAGGAATGGCGATGGCACGTGGCACAGTTCGGTGTGGGCTGTCTGCTCTTATTTTTTGCAGGAAACGTCCCGGTGTTTGCGGCGGGAAATGTGGACACATCCCAGATTACCGGAGGATTTGATGCCATTTATCAGGTAATCGCAGCGATTGTATCTTCGATCGGTACCATCTTTCTGTTGTGGGGACTGTTCGAGTGGGCGCAGTCCCTCAATACACAGGATGGTGGCGCACAGTCCATTGCCTTTAAGAGGATCGGAAGTGGTCTGGTAGCAACCCTGGCACCACAGATCATTACGGTCATCCGGACAGGACTGCCAAGCTAGGAGGTGATGGCAAATGCCAGGATGGGTAGAAGACTTACTGAAGGAAATGTTCTATGGCCCGTTTTATCAGCTGGCAAAAGTCGTCTGGGATTGGTGCATCGGATTGAGCACGGGGGTCATTAGTCAAGACCCCCAGCACTTTTCCCCGGCCACTTGGAAATTTGTAACAGATACTCTGTATCCCTGGGCAATGGGAATCGGTTTATCCATGATGAATGTATTTTTCATCTGCGTATTTCTAAAAGCAGCCTCCAACTTAAAAGAAAATATCACGTTGGAACTGTGTATCGAAGGGATGATCCGGCTGGTGGCCTTAAATGTGTTGATGCAGATGGGAATGCAGTTGATGAAAACCCTGTTTTCCATGGCATCCCTGATGGGAGGAATGGTATTGGATTTCCAGGCACCAGATTTTTTCACCGGGGAAGTGGATGCTGGAAGTGTTCTGTTCTGGTGGTTCATGGGATTTTTATATTTCTTTATCGCACTGATCTGTGGAATGCTGATCTTTTTGACTCTGTTCAGCCGTTATGTCAAGCTGTATCTTTTGACCGTGACCTTCCCACTGGCCATGCCGAGCATGGTGTCCGGACGTGGGATTGACGAAACAGCGAAGAGCTGGGTGAGAAGTTTTTTAGGAAATGTGTTTGAGATTGTGGTGATCGCTCTGGTGATGTCGATCTCCGGGCGGATCATCGGAGGCATGGATCTGCAAGGGGACAGCTTTGCAGATTTCTTTGACGGATTTGGGCAGGCACTGACCTCTACAATCTATATGATCGGAATGGCAGTGTCGGTACGGGGCGCAAGGAGCTTTATGAAAGAAACCTTCCACTTATAAACAACTTGTTCCGAAATTCGGAACGGAAAGGAGTAGAAAGAAAGGATATGAAAATCGATATCAACAAAGATTTTGAAACGGCATATCAGCAATCCATCTGGAAAGGGCTGGATCTGAAACAGCTGATTACGGTAGGCTGCTTTTTGCCGACGGTGATCGGGATTATGGTTGCCCTTTGGTATTTTTTAAACGTTCCGCCGCAGGGAGGCGTTTACATTGGAATTCTGGCAGCACTGCCGATCCCGTTTTTGGGACTGTTCAAATACCGGGGAATGTCTATCCCTATGTTATGCAAAGAATGGAAGTATCTGCAGAAAACAAAGAAACTTTGTGGGGAAACAGAAACTGCAGCCGGTCAGAAACACCGAGTATTTACCATGCATCCATCGAGAAAGGAGCGATAAAATGGCAATTTTTAATGGAAATAAGGAATTTTCCAAGAAACGGGAGTTATCCCAGCCCTTAGTTCCAGTACCCAAGAACGTGCGTCAGGCATTCAACATCCAGAAAGCCTATGCAAACGGGGTATTCCAGCTGGAACCCAAAAGGAAGGAGACGTTGTATGACCGGTGCTATGTATTTGAGGATATCAATTACATCAACAAGAACCGGACAGAAAAAAAGAATTTTTTATCAGAACTGATGTTCTGGCTCAATTCCATGGATGCGTCTTATAAGATCACATTGTGCAATGAATATCAGTCGGTAGAAAAATTTCTGGCATCGATCCGGAATGAACGCAATGAGAAGGAATATCCGGACATTGCAAAAGGGATCCGGCAGTGGCAGGAATCGAAACTGGCGGATGCCAACTCCACGGTGCGGACACTGCGCTATCTGACCATCACCTGCAGGGCAGACAGTCTGGATCAGGCAAACATCTATTTTCGGGCATTGGAACCTATGATCGAGGATGCCTTTGCAGGATGGGGAAGTGACATTGCTGTGTTGGGAACCCTGGATCGGTTCCGGGTACTCCATGGGATGCTACGTCCCGGAGAAGAGTTCCCGCAAGCAGTACTGCGGGACGCTTTGCAGGACTGGAAAAGTGACGTGCTGCCACGGAGTATCCAGCAATTCAATGATTACCTGATCCTGGGAGATACCGTGATGACCGTGCTGACTGCTACCCAATATCGGAAATCCCTGGATACGGACACCTTTTTACATACGTTAAGCAGCCTGTCCTATCCGTCTTTTGTGACACTGGACTTTGCTCCGGTACAGCAGGAGGTCATCAATGACAAGCTGGTAGCGATGCATATGAACAATGAGCGGGAGATCAACGACGAGATCGAGCAGAAACGGCAGGCAGGGCAGATTGTGACTTCTCCGTCTTACACCAAAAAGAAACGCCGGGATGAGATCGAGGAATACATTGAACTGGTGGATGCCAACGATGAGAAAGGGGTCTTTTTAAACCTTCTGGTGGTGTTGACGGCTCCGGTGAAGGAGGGGGTAAAGCTGTTGCAACAGCGAATGGAAGAGGTCTGTGCGATTGGGCGTTCTGATAAGGTGGGCGTCTTTTTAGAGCCTTGCGACTTTCGTCAGCTCAAAGCCTTAAATACGGCACTTCCAATGGGTGGGAGACAGGTGGATTATATGCGGTTTTTCCTGACCTCTTCTTTGGTGGCATTTAACCCTTACCATGCCCAGGATATTTTAGAACCGGGGGGAAAGATGCTGGGAATCAATAAGACCACGGGACGGTATCTCATTGCCAACCGGAAACTCCTTCCTAACCCCCATGGGATCATTGTGGGATACTCCGGTTCCGGAAAATCCATGCTGATCAAGCTGACCGAGATTTCCCAGACCCTGCTTGGAAGCGAAGATGACATCGTTGTGTTAGACCCACAGAATGAATTTGAAGATATCTGCAGGGAATATCAGGGGGTGTATTTTGACCTGACTCCCAAAAGCGGGATTTATCTCAATGGATTTGAAGTGACCCAGGAAGTCTTTTCCGGCAGTCAGGAGCTGCAGGCGGAATTTGTGGCAAAACAGTGTGAGTATGCAAAAGGACTGGTGCAGGCGATCATGAAAAATATCCTGGTCACCCAGGAGCACGATTCCGTGGTGAGCCGTTGTACGGAGCAGATGTTTGCCCAGGTTTTTTCTCAAAAGCGGTTAAAGAAACAGCCCACCTTACTCTGGCTGCGGGAAGAGATTGGAAAGGAACTGGAACAGGTACGGCACGCTCACGATGAAGCCATCATCCGTCCCATCTACAACTCCCTGGAAGAGTATACCACGGGCTCCTGTGACATGCTGGCACATCCGACCAATATCGAATTCCAGAACCGTCTGGTGGGATTTGGGATGTGCAACGTGCCGGAAAACAACTGGGAGGCTGTCATGGATACGGTGCTGCATTATCTGTCTACCCGGATGGATTACAATAAAAAGTTGCAGAAAGCCACACACTTAGTGGTGGATGAGGCACAGGTGGTTTCGGAAAAACCGGGATCTGCAGATATGCTCAACAATGCAGTTATTACCTTCCGAAAGTTCGGAGGAATCGTCACCCTGGCGATGCAGAACGTGGTGGCAGCTTTGGCCAACAAAAAGATGGTGGAATTATTTCAAAACTGTTCCTATAAATGCTTTTTAGATCAGGGGGGTGTGGATGCCCAAAGTCTGGCAGAAATCCAACCCTTATCCGAACGGGAATTCCGTGCCTTGGGAACGGGAAAACCGGGAGAGGGTGTGATCGTCTGGAATAAAAAAGTGGTGCTGTTTAATGCGCGGATTGAGAAGGATAATATCCTGTATGAAAAATACTCCACTAACTTCCATGAAAAAGCACAGCGGGAGGCAGAACGCACCCCTGTTAGGAACACTGTCCCTGTGAGAGAAGAAACCATGATGGAATCAGAGGAAGAACCGGAACGCTGGCAGGAACGGGTGCCCCTGCAGGTGGCATATAAACCGGAACCGGAGATGCCCCAGAACTGGCAGGAAGAAAAGCCCGATGTGCTGCAACAGGGACTGGGGGAACAGGAGTGGGAGACCGTTCTGCAGCTGGCGGCGTTTGCACCGATCCGGTTTGGGGATGTGACTGTTTTGTTGGAGATCGCCCCGGAGGAAGCACAGAGGCTGTTGGATGCCATGCTTCAGGCAGGTGCTCTGGAAGAGAAAGAGGGCTGGTATCAGATTGCGAAGTAGGTGAAATCAATGAGATTGAATGAAACAAAACGAAAACAAAGAACGTCCCAGGAAGAAGTTCTGGCAGAGATGTTTGCAGAGGCAGAATTGCAGGACTCCGTCCGGAAGAAGAAAAACTGGGATGCATGGATGGAATCAGAAGTGGAACAACAGATCGATGAGGAGATTCGGAAGTATTTGGCAGAATCCAGTAATCCCACTGTGTATCTGACCCCAAAGGAAGCAAAAGCCTGGAACCGGATGCCGAAATCCAAACAACAGCGATTGTTGCAGAAAGAATCCAAACAGGTATTCAAAGAGTGGCAGGCAGGAGAACGGAAAGCTTTCGCAGGAGCTGAAAGGCGTCCGGATGATTTGCGGGAAGATCTGGTTTTTTTGCAGTCTGGCAGGATTCGTTTGGGAAAGCAAAGAACGGGAATGGCAGGACAGGCGAGGATTTGGAAACCAGGACGCTTGCCACGGATGCAGGAGAAATCCAAGGGGAAGGGGAATGTCCGTTCTGTTCCAGAGAGAATGCAGAGGGAATCCGGAAATGCGAAAACAGGCAGGACAGGAGGCATGGGGGCAGGGAGTGGTGTGGATGTGGTGGGCTCCTATTCCAGCGGAGGCAGTTCGGGAACTGCTGGAGCACAAAAGACCGCTGCTTCAGCTGCAGGAAGCACAGCCCCGGTTACTCCGGCTACCCTTGCCACCAGAACAGCGAAGAAAACCGCACATACCTTTAAAGAATACATCCAAGGAGTGAACCAGGCAGCCCAGCAAGCGATTGGAGAAGAACGGGCAAAACTGGAAGATAGCAAACAACAGAATGCACAGGTTGGAGATCTGCCATCCTTTGTAAAATATGTGGGGGCAACGATTGGAAGTGTGGTACTGGCCGGTGCGGCAATGGTGATGCAGCTTGCAGCGGCACTTTTGACCGTGCTTGTGACCATGCTGGCTTTTCTTTTGGTGGCGGTATTGGCAATCTCCCTGATTGTCAGTGTGATCATGTCCCTGATCGGTGGGTTTTTAGACCAACAGCCGGCCACCGGACATGGACTGCCGCCCTTTATTACCGAGGATATGATGGAAGCATTTTTTGCTGTGCAGGAAGAAAGTGGGATTCCGGTCTCTACCGGAGTCGCACAGGTGATTGCGGAATCCGGATTTGGGTTATATGGGCCAGGTGGAGACAATGGACAGGGACTCTCCCAGCTGGCATACGAGTATAAAAATCTGTTTGGGATCAAGTATTTTTCCGGAGACCAGTATGCCATTGGTGGTGTAGATCTATCCACAGGGGAGGAAACCGGAAATGGAAATACCACCATCACGGCTGCGTTTTCCGTGTATCCGGATTATGGAGCCTGTATCCGGCAGAGAGGATGGATGTTTAGCCGGGAACCTTATGCAAGTAAGGTGTCCGCGTATCGGAATAAAAACGATAAAAATTATTCAAAAGAAGATGCCAGAGGATTTATGAATGGAATCCGTGCGGCGGGCTGGGCAACGGACAGTTCTTATGTGGAAAAATGTGTGCAGCACATGGACAATTATAACCTCTACCGGTTCGATAACATGACTTATGAAGAGTACCAAAAAAGCGGAGGGGGAAACTACGATGGAACGGTGACGCCACTGATGCAGAGCATCGTGGATCATGCCGCTAAGAATCAGGGAATTTACCCTTGTACTCCGGATATGTGCGCTCAGTGGGTGACCGGAATTTATCAGGCTGCAGGAGCACCAACAATCCCTTATGGGAATGCCATCGATATGTGGAACAACTATAAAAATACGGGCAATACCAGCATGGAAAACATTCCGCCGGGAGCCATTGTGTGTGGCAGTGGATACGGAACTATGGGCAGCATATATGGACATGTCGGAATCTATCTTGGGAATGGAATGGTGGCCAATAACCGGGGCTATTTTTCCGTGGAAAGTCTGGAAGAATGGTGCAGTTGGCAGACCGCAACCTGTCAGGGACATACGGGGTGGATCGGCTGGGTGTTCCCAGGTGGAGTTCCGGCAGGTTAGAGAAAAAAGAAAGGACAGATGAAGATGAATAAAGTAGTATTGGTAGGGAGATTGACGAGGGATCCAGAGGTACGGTATTCCCAGGGAGAGCCGGCAACTGCGGTGGCAAGATATACTCTGGCAGTGGAGCGAAGATTCCAACGGGAAGGATCGCAGACGGCAGATTTTATTCCCTGTGTGGTTTTCGGAAAATCCGCAGAATTTGCCGAGAAATATTTCCGTCAGGGACTACGGATTTCGGTTTCCGGAAGGATCCAGACCGGCAGTTATACGAATAAAGATGGGATCAAGGTTTATACCACAGAAGTGGTAGTAGAAGAGCAGGAATTTGCCGAAAGCAAGTCAGAACAGGGACGGGGAAATCAGGGGGCAATGGGAGCACCGGACGCTGATGGTTTCCAGAATATCCCGGATGGAATCGAGGAAGAATTACCATTCCATTAAAAGCAAGAAAGGAGCCAAACAGCATTGAAAAAAAGAATCATAATTGTGATTGCAGCCATGGTGATTCTGTGTGGCATTTTGACAGGGATCGGTATCATTTTGTCCGATCAGAAACCTGAGAAACAATCGGAAGAGAAACCAGAAAAAGTAGAACAGGAATTGGAGATCAAACCAAAAGAAACACAGGAAAATACGAAGCAGGAAATGGAAGAAAGAGAGCTGGAAAGTGAACCAGAAAAACAAGAGGAAGAACCACTTTCTATGGATCTTTCCGGATTAAACGAAGATGCACTTTCTATGATGGGAATTTCCAAAAGAGAAGTGGCAGATGCACTGAGAACTTGGACACAGGAACATGGATTTTCCAGTGCCACAGGAGCACAGTTTTTGGAGCCGATGCTGGTACGATTTTCGGAGGAAAAATACAGCATGGATTGCCAGCTTATCTTTGCAGATGGCGGGAATGGAATTCAGCCGGAGGATGCGCAAACCAAACTGACCATGGATTATTTCAAAGAGAAAAAGTTGCTGCAGATTCATAAATAAAATCAGGAAAAAAGAGGTGAAGATTTTGGAGATGGTTGGGAAAAAATTGGAAGCAGAACTGGAACTTTTTATTATGGATTGTCATGCACTTAGTAAGGACGGAATCATTTCAAAATCGGAAGAGATTGTGATGAAAAGAAAGATCTACAGGAGTCTTAGATGTCTGCTGAAACAGGAACCAGAGCAGTGTCAAGTTTTGTTGTATACCGGACACATTTTGGAAAATGCATACCGCTTTGTGCAGGATCAAAAAGAAGAGGAAGATTCCCTGGAATTGACTTTAAAAAAATGGATGTGCGCCATTGAAAATGGGACGTGCAGCGCATGACAGATGCAAGAAATGAAAGGGGAAGCATCTGAGAAAGCCTGGGAAAGATGGGAAATCAAGGGGAGTATTTTATCTTTATATGTTATCCAGGGGTCTTAGGGGCGTTCCCCTAACAAGATGGCATGATGTTTGTTAAACATTATGCGTATCTTGCCAATTCTCCTGTCGGAGAATTGGGTACAGATAGGGGGAATTTTGATGGAAAAACAGGGTTTTGACGGACAAAAAGTAGGATTTGCTATACAAAAGTTAGCAGAAAGCTATACAGTTGGTACCACGTGCTATACAAAAGTTAGCAGAAAGCTATACAGTTGGTACCACGTGCTATACAAATGTTAGCAGAAAGCTATACAGTTGGTACCACATGCTATGCGAATGTTATCAGGAAGCTATACGGTTGGTACCACATGCTATACGAATGTTAGCAGCAAACTATGTTGGGGTAACCTAAAGTAACCTAGATATTCAAATTCAGAAGTAGTAAAATAGAATTAGAAAAGTTTGTAGTAGGAGGAAAAACATGGCTAAAATACAACGAGCATTCCGATTATCTCAAGAAGCAATTGATGTGATCGATCAAAGAGACCGACAGCGATACCCAACAGGACAGGGATTGGTCGAAGCACTGCTTTTAAATCAGGAAGAAAAGGAAACTCCAACGATGGAAAATCTTGCAGAAGATGTGACAGAATTAAAGCAGGATATCAAGCAGATTTTACAGCTTCTGGAACAGTTAAACCAAGGGGCTGATAAGAAACCAAAGGAAGAAAAAAAGACCGTGCCAAAAACCTATGGGGGACTCCCCTATACACCACCGCCGTCTGATATTATTTAGCGTCGAACATCCGTAAAGTGGGTGTTCTTTTTTTGCACAGAAAACAAGGAAAAGGAGAAGAAAAATGAGCTTACAGGAACAATTAGAAAAGGTACAAAGTGATCTGCAGAAAATTGAAGAACGAAGAAAAGAATTGCAGCAAAAAGAGAAAGAACTGCTGACCAAACTGGAACTGGAAGAAGCAAGGGCTGCAGCAAAAAAGAATGAGGAAATCCGAAAGATTGTAGAAGAAAATTATGGGGAAGTAGATGGTTCTAATTTAGAAATATTTCGCCGTGTGATGCAGGAACAATCCGGGCAGATGAAACAACGAAAAGAACATTTGAAACAGAATTAAACGGGTGTGATCAAAGTGAAAAGAAGTATCTTTGTTGGAGTCCGATTCCAACCGGAAGAATATGAATTTCTCTGTGAAAAAGCAGAGAAAGATCCGGAAACACGGATGCGGACAGGAAGCAAAAACCTGTCTGCTTATGTCCGGAAAAAAACACTGCAGGAATCCGGATATCAGAAGGAGCTGCAGATCCAAAAGGAACTAAAAGAACTGGTGTATCAGTTCCGAAAAATCGGAACGAATATCAATCAGGCAACGAAGCAATTACATATCGGATATGAACCGGCGGCTGCGGCAGATCGGCTGGAGAAAAATATGAAACTGTTAGAACAGCAATTCGAAAAAATGAAAGAGGAATTGAAACAAACGTATGGCAATCACGAAGATATTAAACATTAAATCACAATCCAACCTTTACAATGCAATTGATTACATTATGAAGCCGGAAAAAACGAAAGAGCAGTTATGGGTCGGTGGAAATTCCGGTAGTACGACACAAGAGGTGTATCGTACCATGATGGACACCAAACAGGCATGGGGAAAGCTGGATGGAAGGAAAGGATACCATATCATCATCAGTTGGAAACCGGGAGAATGTACGGAGGAAAAAGCCTATCAGATCATCCAGGAATTCTGCCAGGAATATCTGGGAGAGAACTATGATTATGTGTTTGGAATTCATACCGATCGAAAACATTGCCATGGTCATATTGTGTTCAATTCAGTGAATCGAGTCACTGGTTATAAATATCGTTATGAACGTGGGGACTGGGAAAAATTTATGCAGCCGATCACGGACAAGCTTTGTGTGAAATATGGACTTCCCAAACTGGAATATGAAAAAGGAAACCGGAAAGGAGTCTCATACGGAGAATGGAAAGATCAAGGAAAAAGCAGTTGGAAAAATCTGATCCGTGCAGATATTGATTATGCAATCTCTCTTTCGGAATCGTACGAAGAATTTTTAGAACAGATGCGATCCATGCATTATCAGATCCAGGAAGGAACGTCCCGGGAAGAGGGGGCGATTTTATCCTTGAAACTGCCTGGACAAGGACGGGCTTGCCGTACTAAAAAGAAAACATTGGGAGAAGCCTATACGGTGGCTGCCATCCGGGAGCGGATCGGAAAAGAATGGAGATCCTATCCGGTACCAAAGCCTCCAAGGCTGCAACGCTGCCAGATGCATTTCGGACGGAAAAACATCCGGGGGATCTCCGGATATCAAGCCAGTCATGTCCGAGACATTTACCAGATCCAGAACCGCTATGCCCGTGGAAATATTTATGCGATCAATCAGGGCAGTATGCGGAAACATTTAACAGAGATTGAGAAGCTGCGGGCAGACTGCAGATATTTATTGACCATGGATATCCGAAGCAGAGAGGCGCTGGAACAAAGAGAGCGGGAAGTGCTGAAAGAGGAAAAACGATTAAAGCAGCAAAGTAGCTTGAAATGGAACATGCAGGAGGACGAAGGGTATCGAAGATATCAGAAACTGGAACAAGAGCTGGGGCAGATTCCGGTATGGGATGACCGGTTTGAAGCAGTCCTGGATGAAATGGAAGAATTGCAGGAGCAGTTGCCAAAAGGGATGGAGCTGATGAAAGATGCCAAAGAGCAGTTACAAAAACTGCGGGAAGAAAAGCGGCTGATCCGTCAGATCAAACGTATGGATCAGGAACACCTGGCAACTTATGAATTTGCACATCCAATTCAGAGGAAGAATCCGGAACAGACACGTTCCGAAATTCGGAACAGAAAGAAAGGAGACAGACAGTGGAAGCCCAGGCTATAACAGAAGTAGAAATTAAAGAACAGCAATTGGTGATCGCACAATGGATGCAAGTCCCGGAAGAGATTATTGGCATTCTGAATCAGGAGTTGCCCTGGCGCATCCGGGAATGGGTCTATTTGTGCGCTTTGGATCAGATGCCCGCAGAGATTTTAGAAAAAATGCCTACATGGGAGTTAGAAAAAATCCAAAGAGAGCGGATGGAATTCCTGCAGAAAAAATTTCAGGATATCGATTTATTGGAACGGGCAATGAAAGAAAATCAGGATCGGCTGGAAATCCTGGCTGCCAATAGTGAGCGGCTGACTACAGTTGTACAGGACGGACTGGAAAAGGTACTCCAGGATTTGACCAAAGAGAAAGAAGAACTGAAGCAAAAGTCAGAACAGTTGTTACAGGAAAAACGGGAGTTGGAATTTCAGCTGCAGCAAATGAAGCAGCGTTTAACCAAAGAACAGGAGAACCGACAGAGTGCCGAGGGAAATGCCCGGATCTTAAGCGAAAAAGCAGACACCTATCACAGGGAGCTCTTACAGTTTCAGAAAGCAGAAAAAAGGCAGGTGCCAAAGGAAACGATTCCAACCGTGGAACCGGAAAAAGGGTACTGGAAGAATCGCAGATACCAGAAAATGGCGAAAGAACAAGAGGAGCAGCGAAAAAAAGAGATGGAGACATTTATCAAAGAAGTCATGGACAACTCTGAGTTTACCGAAGAGCAGAGTGATTATCTTTTAACCTGTCTGGAAAGAGGGGACAAGGTGGAGGATGTGCTATATTTGGCAAAACCAAGTCTGTCCGTGGAGCATATGGAACGGATGCGGAAGATGGAACAGAAGCGGCGCATGGAAGCAACCAGCCAGAAAACACAAAAGAAACGGTACTTTTGGGAACGGGAAAAGCACTAAAGCAGGAGCGTTCCGAATTTCGGAACAGAAAGGAGAAAAATGGACGTAGAAGCCAGAATTTATCTGCCAGAAAAACCACTGGAAAACGTATGGGGATACGGGGAAGTCACGGTGGAACGCTTATTTACATTTCAAGTTCGAGTGTTAAAACATCAAAAAGAGAATGGGGAAGAGGTATCCTTTGTCAGCTTTCCCAGGCGAAAAGTGCAAGGCCGGTGGGAAGATGTAGTACACCCCAGTCAAGAACTGCGGGAGAGGATTGCCGAAGTTGTGAATCGGGAAATCCGAAAAGAAATCATAAAAGACTTGGAACTTCCAGAAATCGTAGTTCAGAGTATGAGCCTGTTTCCGGTGCAGCCCAAAAAGACAGTAAGCATCGTAGGGATTGCAACGGTAGAAGTGTGTGGTCTGACAATCAAAGGAGTCACTGTGAAACAGGGACAGGATGGACTTTTTTGTAACCTGCCCCAGTATTACAGTGAGAAAGACGGGTACCGGGATGTAGTACGGCCAACTTCGAAACGGATCCGGGAAGCAATCTCGGAGGCAGTATTGCAGGAATATAAAGTACAGAAGAACAGGAGGTGGAAAACATGACAAAGTTACAACAGCAATTAGCAGAACAATTTTTACACATCTTGGAAGAGGAAAAACTGGACTGGAAAAAAGAATGGAGCGGACTTTCAGGAAGACCTTATAATCCGGTTTCCAAGACGGTTTACCATGGGAGCAATTATTTTTCTTTACTGCTGACATCCATGGCGAAAGGATATCAGGATCCCAGATGGTGTACGTTTGCACAGATCAAAGAGCAGGGATGGACACTAAAAGCAGGAAAGGGACAGAGTGCCAAAATAGAATTCTGGTATCCCTATGATCGGGAGCAGAAAAAGGCAATCAGCTGGCAAGAATTTCGGGAAGCTGGTGGACAGATCAATGATCGGTATCAGCTTTTTAGCCGAGTGTATTCTGTTTACAATGGGGATATGATTGTAGGAATCCCCAAGTTGGAAGTAACACAAAATGAAATACAGCCAGTAGAATTGGTGGATACCATTTCTGGGAGCATGGGAGTTTCGATTTCTTATCACAAAAGTGACCAGGCATTTTACCGTCCGGTAGAAGACCGGATCTATCTTCCGTACCGCCAGCAATTTCATTCCGAGTATGCCTACGCATCCACGGCACTCCATGAGCTGTCCCATGCAACAGGGGCAGAACATCGTCTGAACCGGAAACAGGGTGGAGAATTTGGAACAGAGCCCTATGCTTATGAAGAACTGGTGGCGGAGATCAGCTCCTGTTTCCTGTCCAGTGAGCTTCCGATGGGACAGACAGAAGAACATCTTCAGAACCACAAGGCGTATGTTCAGAGCTGGATCCAGGGAATTAAAGAGCAGCCGGAGGCTTTATTCCGTGCCGTGAAAGATGCGGAACAAGCCGCCGTTTATTTGGAATATCACGGTGGACTGATCACATTGGAAGAATATCAGACCTATGGAATCGAAATAGAACCGGCATCCAAAATACGTAATACTGTTCCGAAATTCGGAACGGAAGAAACAGGAGAGGTACAGAAAGTTGCGATCGAAAGCACCATGGATTATGAGGACTTGGATTTCCATGTAAACCGATATAACGAAAAGGGATATGGAAGAGAAGCGTATTATCGGATTGTTTCTCTAAATGAAGAGGGGATTGTGACTCCGGTAGATCGAACCGTTTATCGGAATCTTGAACAAGTGAGAACTGCGATTTCCCAAAAAACAGAATGGAAAGAAGTCCTATATGAAGACCTGATTCAGGAAGCAATGAAGAATCAGGTGGAACAGGTGTCTTTTCCGAATCTCAAACAATCGGATGGATGGAGGCTTGCAAAAGAAGAAGAGCATTATACGGTGTATCTGGATGGAGAGCGATTTCTGACAGGAACATCAAAGAAGGTTCAGGAATTGAACCGGAGAGCTGGGGAAGGGAAACATCCCATGCTGCAGCGTGCGTTTACAGCATTGCGAGAGCAACAGGGAATGAGTCTGGAAGAAGCGGCTGAAAAAATGTACGTGTCTGTCCCGGAAGTGAAAGCAGTGGAAAAAGGAGTGTTGCAACTGCAGCCGGAATCCTTGCAGCTTTTTTGCAATGCCTGTGGAGTTTCAGTAGATGCATTACGGGAAGGGAAGGTTATAAAACAGGCATCAGCAGATCAGTTAAAAGAAGGAATCAATAAAATGACCCGTCAGATCGATCAGCTGGAGAACAATCAGACATATCTGCAGGAAATTGTAGAACGATATGGACTGGAAGCCTCTCCGGAATTGGAGGAAGCGAAAAGGAAGATCGCAGCGTATGAAAAGAGCATTGGACGGACAGAGAGTATGATAAACCAAGCATCCACGGAACAGATCTTAGCGTATGGGAAGAAGTGTGAGGCATATCTGGACTTTGGGAATAGTGTGGATCGTGTGCTTCACCCACTGGAAAAAGAAAAATATTATCAAGGGAAAAAAAGACATGAAGCAATTTTAGTATGCAATACACCTGAAATGATTCAAAATGTGGGTTTGAGAGAGTTACCAATGCATATTACACAAAAACATGTATTAGATTGTTTACACGAAAAAACAGTGGATAATGTTCATTATCACGGACTGTCTACGCAGGAGCTAAAGCGCCTCCCAGAAGCATTGGAATCCCCCGTTATATTGGCAGAATCTTTGACAAAGGATGATTCTTTAGTAGCTGTACTGGATTATCGGGAACAGGATGGAAACCCAGTGATTGTAGCGGTTCGTCCGAATGGAAATGCCATGTATGAATTGCGAAAAGTAGACTCCAACTTTATTACAAGTATGTATGGAAAAGACAATTTTTCAGAGTTCTGTCAGAGGATCTTAGATCAAGGGAAGTTACTTTATGCGAATAAGGAAAATGGGGAAAAGCTAGGATATTATCTGGAGAACCAGAAATCTCAGATACCAGAATATGACAAAATTTTAAAGAAGATGGCATTATCGGAATCGGAACAAATCAAGCCGAAACATATTCGAAGGTTCTAGTGTTCCGAAATCCGGAACAAAAAAATCCTCTCTGGAAAACCAGAGAGGATAGGGGCTTGCGCTTGCGTCGCTCCAATTGCGACGGGGCCACCTTGCCCTTTGTGTTACCTATTGTATAACAATATACATAGAATGTCAAGCAGATTTTTACGAAAAAGGAGAAGTTGTAACGTTCCGGATTTCGGAACAGGGAAGGAGAAAACAGATGGAAAATGAAAGAGACCAACAAGACGTACTTATGGCACTGCAGGGAATGGGGCGGATGAGCTTAATGATGGATCCGGTGTTTAAACTGACCGCAACGGGAACCATCTTATTGATCCAGCATTTCGCGCGCATGCACAAGGAAGGGATGCTAAACAAACGGGAATTCCAAAATTTTCAGGAGTTTGCAAAACTGACCGAAGGAAATTATAAGATTGTAAATGTGCCGGTGGAAAGTTGGAAAGAACTGGAAAAAAGTGGATTTCTCTCACAGATGGAAGAACGGAATGTCCGCTACATTCGGATGCCGGATCTGAATGACAAGGATGGGTTTGTGCAGCTGGCTGTTTATGGGGAAGACCAGCTGAATTTTCAGGGATGGTATGACCGGTTTCTGATGGCAAGAATGCAGGGCGGGGAGCATGAACTGCAGAACTTAAATAACCTTACCAGTGGCAGAACAAGCATTGTCAGTATTCCGATGGAACAGGAAGTAGATCTTTTAAAAGCAGATTTCGATACGCTGCAGGTCAATTATTCCATCCTTCCGGATTTGAACATTGGAGATGGGGAAATCCAGGTGGTCGTTGCAAACGCCGATCTTCCCAAGGTAGAACACTGGTATCGAATGTTGCAGGAAAAATGCCTGTCAGAAGGCAAAGAGATCAAAGACTTCGAGACAATTGACATGGGTCAGTATCGGGAAACAGGGACAATGAATGAAGAGGCTTATGTGGATACTGCATCCGGGGAAATGAAAGAAAAGTTGGGAAAATACGAAGGGCAGGAACGGGGAGAGCTGGAAGAAAAAGTGTTGGAAACGGAAAATTCCATCAAATCCATCAGCAATGAACGGTATCAGGAACTCCATAATCATCCGGATTATGTGGAAATCACGATCAATAGGGAAACCCTGATCGATCAATCCAGGATTGCCAGAGAAAAGAATCCGGAAGTAGAGGCAAAAGGGATGTTTGCCAGCCGAGTTCCAGGTACCTGGGGAGAGAATGAGAGAACCCTGGTTTTGCCAACAGACCAGGTGTTTCAAACGGATGGTGGGAAAACCTATCTTGCCTTTTTAGCAAAAAATGAGAAACAGATCCTTTTGGATGCCAATGGAAAACCTGTTTCTGCGGATCATCGGCCAACCGGTGCTGATCTGTATGCTTCAAACTATGAGAAAGTGGATCGCATGTTTAAAAAGAAAGAATTGCTGCAGAAAGAAAATGTGCAGAAAGAAGCAATCAAAAAAGTGGTAGGACAAGTCCCGCAGAAACTCCCAGCCATGCCGCGAAAGGGGATGTAATGTATGGTAGAAAAGCGAAAATTGCCATGGGGGATGCTGGCAGCTCTTCTGGTAGGATTGCTTGTTATCTCTTACTTTCTAAGTGGTTTGACAACATTAGATGGAGTGACATTGGCAAACTGGCAGGACAAACTGCTGTATGTGATTCTCCATCCACTTCAAAACTGGTGGAACGATCTGACCTTTACGTTTCTTGGAATTGCGCTGATTGTATGGATTGGCATTGTAACATATCTTATGGACTATTATCGCAACCGACAGATCGGTGTGGAGTATGGATCTGAGCAGTGGGCGGACATCAAACAAATCCAGCGAATCCTAACGAATAAAGATGAAACAAAGAATACGTTGCTCAGTCAAAATGTGGCAGTGGATAATGGAAAATTGTCAAACATGAATATGCTGGTCATCGGGAACTCCGGAAGTTATAAATCGACTTCACTGGTCATTCCCAATGCACTTCTGGCATCGATGACCAATGTACTTTTGGATATCAAAGGAGATCTCCTCAGAAAAACAGGAAGATATTTAGAGAATCAAGGTGTTGCAATCAAAGTGTTTAACCTGATCAATCCGGAAGAATCGGATCGTTGGAATCCCTTTGTTTACATCCGGGATGAAGTGGGATTGGTAAAATTGATCACCAATCTGCAGGAGGCGGTAAAACCGCCGGATGCGATGAAGGGAGATCCTTTCTGGGATCAGGCAGTGAGCTTGTATCTGATGTCTCTTTTCTCCTATGAATGGCTGCGGCAAGAACGGGAGAAAAAAGAGCATCCGGAACAGTATCAGGCGGCCACATTGCCACGGGTTTTAGCATTGGCAAATTTAGAAATGCAGCCAGGATCGGAGGAAAACAGTACCCGATTACAGGAGAAAATGGATGATCTTGCCAGAAAATATGGTGCAGATTATCCACCAGTGCGTGATTACCGGAAACTAAAAGGCAATATGGAAGCCCAGGAAACCGTCAGCTGCGTCATTTTGATGGTAAACGCAATGCTGCGCCTTTGTGAGATTCCTGCAATCAAGAGAATTCTAGAGTCGGATGATATGGATATCAAGAGTCTGGGAACAGGTGCGGATGGAATCCCAGGGAAAAAGACAGCCCTCTTTTTGGTCATGCCGGATAATGATCCGTCTTTTAATTTTTTGATTTCGATGTTTTATACGACCATGTTTGATGTATTGATCCATGCTGCAGATCATGAGTATGGAGGAGCACTTCCGATTCATGTCAGACTGTGGGCGGATGAATTCTATGCGGGCCCGAAACCAACCAGGACAGAAGTGTTGATGGGAACGATTCGGGGAAGAAATATGTCCATTGTACCGATTCTGCAGTCAATCGCACAGGCAAAAGCATTATTTCCACAGGATAAATGGGAAATTTTTATAGAGAACTGCGCCGTACTTGTTTACATGGGATCTGGCCCGGCTGCAAAAACAACGCACAAGTTTATTTCAGAATTGATCGGGGAAATGACCATTGACGTGCGGAATGATGGCCGTACCTATGGAGCCCATGGAAATGCAAATATACAGAATCAGAAATTAGGAAGAAGTCTGATGACACCGGCGGCTGTGAAAAGAATGAGGCGGAAGGATTGTATTCTTTTCATCGAGGGGCAATATCCGGTTTTTGATCAAAAGGCAATTCCATTTCAGACGCCACGGTGGAAGGAAATGGAAAAATTAGCTGGGGAAAATGGATATCACCATCTGGTAAAGGTCATATTTGATGAAGAGCAAAGAGCCTATTTTACAATCGAAACGAAAAAGCAGATCCAATTTTTGAGTAAAGAACAAAGTGAAGCGTACAAAGAGATGGCAAAAAAGGATGACACAATCTATTATCGGGAAATTGATAAAGAGGCATTTCTCTATCTGAATTTCCGGAAGTACCCAAAACCCACCGAAGAAGAGATAACAAAGGCATTTCAAGTAGAACGTCAGGTAAGGAAGGAGCGGGTGGATCTGTTAAAACAGCAGGAGCTTCCGGAGGACGTGAAGCTATATCAGGAAATGGAAGGGCAAGGATCTGCAGAGAAAGGAAAGGAATCAAATAAACAGGAGAAAGATCTGTCAGGAAGCATCTTGGATTGTATGGAACGCTATCATACAATTTTAAGCAGAGAGCAAAAGGAAATCATTATAGAGAGCCTGGAAAAAGGACTGACAGAAGAGCAGGTGAAGCACTTGATGTTTTATCCAGCAGAAAAGATGCGGTGTTACCAACGAGCATTTTTATTGAGGAATGGTACGGGATAGCATATCGTTTGTTCCGGATTTCGGAACAAAGCAAAAGATGCAGTGTAAAGGGGTAGGCCTTGCTCTGCATCTTTTACTTCGATTTGTGATTGAAAGCCTTAATCGGCTTGTTTCTATTATAAAGCTCCGGATAGAAAAACACAAGAAAAATTTGACAGGAGGAAGATTTTTCCCTTAAAATAGTAGAAAAAAGAGAAATACATAGAAAATGTTTAACAGCATGGAAGAAAGAAAATAAAAGAGCCAGCAGTTACTGACTCTTCTTTTGATCTTTACTCATCGTCTGACAAATAAAAATCCCCAAAAACATCTTTACTATAACAGATAGGATGAAAAAAGTCAAAAAATTTTTTCTGCTCATGCTGTATAGTAAAGAGGGAAATATGGAAACAAGAAAAAAAGGATCACACTTAAATATCGAGGAAAGAAGACAAATCGCAATTCTGGACAAGGAAGGTTGGTCTCCTTATAAGATTGGAAAGAAACTAAAGAGGGCAAGCAATACGATCAGAAACGAATTAAAAAGGGGAACGGTAAAACAGGTGGTAGGATATAAAGAGACGGAAATCTATTTCCCGGATACCGGGGATATCGTATATAAAAAACACAGGAAGGGATGTGGACGCAAGAAAAAACTCAAATCTTGTGCAGCATTTTTGCGTTATGTAGAGAAGAAAGTGAAAAAAGGGAAACGCTCTTTTGCTGCAGCCAGAGCAGAGGCATTGGAAACAGGTGTCTTTAAACGGGAAGAAGTGGTAAGTGTGGATACTTTGTACAGTTATGCAGAGAATGGAGAAATTGCAGTAAAAAATATCGATCTGCCGGAAAAAGTGAAACGCAAACAAAAGAGAAAATCTTACTGTAGAAAACATAAGCGTTTAACGGGGGAAAGCATAGAGAAGCGTCCTGAGACCATCAATGAAAAAACGGAGTTTGGACATTGGGAAATTGATTGTGTCATCGGAAAAAAGACAGATGATAAAGTGTTGCTTACTCTGACAGAACGGATGACTCGGAAGGAGATCATTCGTAAAATGCCAAAGAAAAATGTAAAGAGTGTACATAAAGTGTTAAATCAACTAAAAAGAGAAACCCCCCATTTTAATTGGGTCTTCAAAAGTATTACAACAGATAATGGATCTGAATTTGCAAAACTGCATCGATGGGGCAAGCGTGCCGGAGTATCTATCTTCTATGCGCATCCATATAGTTCCTGGGAACGAGGTCTGAATGAAAATACGAACAGAATCATTCGGAGATTTATTCAGAAAGGTGTGGAAATGAAGGGGCAGAGTAAAAAGAGAGTTCAGTGGATTGAGGACTGGATCAATACCATGTACAGAAAATCACTGGGGTGGAAGACTGCAGATCATAGATACCAGGAAGAAATCGAAACACTATTAAAAAGCAGAAGTGTAGAATGTGTATGAAGAATGCTAAAATTTGTGAAAGTCTAACAAAAAGAGAAAAAACAATAAAAACGGGTAAAAATAACTACACTTTTTGCTATTTTTATGGTATAATATTAGATGTAAAGAAGAAAAGCAAATCTAATACAAAGCCAGTGTTTTCAAGGGTTTTGTGCACATTTCTAATTAGCTAAAATTAGTTCAAGTTAAATTTTGAATTCCCAAAATAAAAAATGTGGAAAAAAGTAGAAAAATAGTATTGACAATCTAAAAAGTCAATAGTATAATAATCAAGCAAGTTGTGGTTGAGAAAATAGCAGCTTCAAATTATGGGGTCTTAGCTCAGCTGGGAGAGCATCTGCCTTACAAGCAGAGGGTCACAGGTTCGAGCCCTGTAGGCCCCATACCATAAAAGATGGCGGAATAGCTCAGTTGGCTAGAGCACACGGTTCATACCCGTGGTGTCGCTGGTTCAAATCCAGTTTCCGCTACGAAGAGAGAGGTCTGAATTTCAGATCTCTTTTGTTTTTTTGCTCCAAGAGTTTTGGATAAAAAGAATAAGGGAGAAAGAAAAATGTTGATGAGTATTGCGTGTATACTGTTGCTTGGCATGATGATGGGATGGCTTTGTAAAAAAGTGCATCTTCCGGGGCTCTTAGGAATGTTGGTGACAGGGATCGTATTGGGGCCATATGCTTTGAATCTGATCGATGCTTCCATTTTGAATATTTCGTCTGAGCTTCGAAAGATTGCATTGATCATTATTCTGGCAAGAGCAGGGCTTTCACTGAATCTGGAAGACTTGAAAAAAGTAGGGAGACCGGCAATTCTGATGTGTTTTGTTCCGGCCTGTTTTGAAATTCTGGGGATGATTCTGCTGGCACCGAGGCTGCTCGGTGTTTCAATTTTGGATGCAGCCATTATGGGGACTGTTGTAGGAGCAGTCTCGCCTGCCGTAATCGTTCCGAAAATGCTGAAGCTTATGGAAGAAAATTACGGGACAGGAAAAAGTATTCCTCAATTGATCCTTGCGGGTGCTTCTGTGGATGATGTTTTTGTAATCGTCTTATTTACAGCGTTCACCGGTCTTGCACAGGGAAATGCGATATCTGTAAAAAGCTTTGTGAATATTCCGGTTTCCATTGGATTGGGGATTGTTGTCGGGATGACTGTCGGATATCTGATGGCAAAGTTTTTTGAAAAGGTACATATCCGGGATACGGCCAAGGTGATGATCTTTCTGTGTGTTTCGTTCATTCTGGTCACATTGGAGGATCAGCTTGCGGATGTGATCCCGTTTGCTTCATTGATCGCTGTGATGGCAGTCGGAATCACGCTTCAGAAAAAGCGGAAAAGAGTGGCAGAACGTTTGTCTGTTAAATTCAACAAACTGTGGGTTGTTTCAGAAATTATGCTGTTTGTTCTTGTGGGAGCCACAGTGAATATTAAATATGCGCTGTCTGCAGGATTTGCAGCTGTTGTTTTGATTTTTGGTGTGCTTGCATTCCGGATGGCGGGAGTGTTTTTCTGTCTTTTAAAAACCGGTTTAAACAGGAAGGAGCGGACATTCTGCATGATCGCATATATGCCGAAAGCAACTGTTCAGGCGGCCATTGGAGGGATTCCGCTTGCCATGGGGCTTTCCTGTGGGAATATCGTTCTGACAGTGGCAGTTGTGTCGATTCTTATTACAGCTCCTCTGGGCGCGTTTCTGATCGATCTGACTTATCAAAAATTGTTGAGCCGGTAGGGTATATTTTTGGCAGAAAAGCTGATATACTAGTGAAGTAAATTGAATGTCAGAAATAAGGAGAGTGTGAGATAGAGATGAATTTTCAGGAAAAACAGCAGGAATATGCAAGATTGATCGTAGAAAATGGCGCGGCCATCCAGAAAGGACAGGAACTGGTCCTGCGCTGCCCCGCAGAATGCTGGGAGTTTGGCCGGATGATCGTAAAGGCCGGATATGAGGCAGGAGCAAAAGAAGTGATCGTACACTGGGGTGATGATGAAGTTGCACGCTTAAGATACGAGTATGCACCGATGGAGGTGTTTGAAAATGTTCCGAAGTGGCGCGCAGATTCCATGAACAGTTATGCAGAAAATGGAGCGGCATTTATTGCGATCACAGCAGAGAATCCAAATGCTTTTAAAGGCGTGGACAGGGAAAAACAGATGGCAGCTGCAAAAGCGAATGACAAGGCGATGGAGCCGTATTACAAACGGATGGTGTCAAGCCAGGTGCAGTGGGTAGTGGCAGCTGTTCCGGGAAAAGAATGGGCAAAGCAAGTGTTTCCGGAAAAAAGCGAAGCACAAGCCATGGAAAGTCTGTGGGAAGCGATCTTCTGCGCAGTAAGGATTCAGGATGGAGATGCAGTTCAGGCATGGAGAGAGCATGATGCGCTGCTTTCCGAAAAATGTGAGATTTTGAACAAGTATCAGTTTACAGAGCTGCATTATGAGAATGAGGCCGGAACGGATTTCAGAGTAGGACTTGTGAAAAACCATATCTGGGAAGGCGGTTCCGAGGAATCCGGATCGGGAGTGCGTTTTATTGCGAATATGCCGACAGAAGAAGTATTTACAATGCCGGATTACAGAAAGGCAGAAGGAAAGGTCGTAAGCTCCCGGCCGCTGAGTTATCGAGGGAATCTGATCAAAGACTTCAGTCTGACGTTCCATGAAGGAAAAGTTGTGGATTTTGACGCCAGAGAAGGATACGATGCATTAAAACAGTTGCTGGATACAGATGAAGGTTCCAAAAGTCTTGGAGAAGTAGCGCTGGTGCCGTACGCTTCTCCGATTTCTGAGATGGGGATCCTGTTCTATAATACCTTGTTTGATGAGAATGCATCCTGCCATCTTGCATTGGGAGAGTGTTATCCGACAACCGTTCAGGATGGAGAGAAGATGAATGAAGAAGAATTGCATCAGATCGGCGGGAATCATTCCATCAATCATGTGGACTTTATGATTGGTACAAAAGACATGAAGATTACAGGAATTACCGAGGATGGAAAAGAAATTCCAGTCTTTATAGACGGCAGCTGGGCACTATAAATGCAGAATTTGTTGCAATAATTTGAAAAATTGCAAAAAATGTGAAAAAAGGGTTGACATTCCCTGGTACAGGTAGTATACTAACAAAGTCGGTTGCGGGAAACACATCCGACGGATATGGGGTCTTAGCTCAGCTGGGAGAGCATCTGCCTTACAAGCAGAGGGTCACAGGTTCGAGCCCTGTAGGCCCCATACCATAAAAGATGGCGGAATAGCTCAGTTGGCTAGAGCACACGGTTCATACCCGTGGTGTCGCTGGTTCAAATCCAGTTTCCGCTACTGAAAAAGAAGTCCTTGAATGAGGGCTTCTTTTTTGTTACAATCAGAGAATGAAAAAGAAAGCCGGAATATCCGGCTTACAAGGAGGCAGAAGATGAATAAAAAGTCATGGATGGTATTGCGGATCGTGGCGGGATTGTATCTGGTATTTCTTGGGGTTCAGATTATTTCTCAGGTGACCAAGGAGCAGCCGAACAATCTGGCGCTGATGATATGTGCCGCAGTTTTGTTTATTGGAGTGGGGGTTGTATATGCAGGTGCTGCGATCAGCAGCGTATGGAAGATGAGCAGGGGAGGAGAAAAATCTCAGGAGGATGATCTTCAGATTGTGGAGAAAGAGGATTCGATGGAAACTTCACAGGAAACACGAAGAGAGATTCCGGATATTCAGTTCAAGCAGGAAATGCCGGAAAAGGAAGAAGCAAAAGAAGAAAAAGAAGCTCCGATTGATACAGAAGAACAATCGGACAGCGAATAGAAAAGAAAAGCAGTCAGAAATAGAAAGGAGCAGATAAATATGAGAATTGGAATGGGATATGATGTGCATAAATTAGTAGAAGGAAGAAAACTGATCCTTGGCGGTGTAGAGATTCCTTATGAAAAAGGACTGCTCGGACATTCGGATGCGGATGTGCTGCTCCATGCGATCATGGATGCGCTTCTGGGGGCGGCTGCACTGGGGGATATCGGGAAGCATTTTCCGGATACAGATCCTGCGTATAAAGGGATTTCCAGCATCAGACTGTTGGAGCATGTTGCCGATCTCTTAGAAGAACATCAGTTTCTGATTGAAAATATTGATGCAACGATCATTGCACAGAGACCAAAGATGCGTCCTTATATTGATACAATGCGCGAAAATATTGCAAAAGCATTAAAAATTGAGTCGGATCAGATTAATGTCAAGGCAACGACAGAAGAGGGACTTGGATTTACCGGAAGCGGAGAGGGAATTTCCTCTCAGGCAATCTGTATGCTGGAAAAAGTGATGAATTACAGCAGTGTGGATGTGACAGCGCAGACAGGTGGATGTGCCGGCTGTCAGGGGTGCAAAAAAGCATAGATGGGAGAACGAGGATGGAACTTCGAAGACTGGAAGAACAGGAGCACCAAAAGACCCGGAAGCTGTGGGAGGAAGTGTTTTCAGACGATACCAGGGCATTTCTGGATTATTACTATTTTATCAAGACAAAAGAGAATGAAATCTGGGTGATTGAAGAAGACGGAGAGATCCAGTCCATGCTCCAGCTGAATCCTTATCAGCTTCAGGTGGCAGAGCATCCGTTTTTATGCCGTTATATTATTGCAGTGGCCACAAGAGCACAATACAGAAGCCGGGGTTATATGAGCAGTCTTCTGCGAAAAGCGATGCAGGAGATGTATGGGAAAAAAGAGCCGTTTACATTTTTGATGCCGGCAGCAGAGGCAATCTATACTCCATATGATTTTAGGTTTGTATACAGCCAGAGGCAGGCGGTGTTTGAAAAAAAGGCAGAGACAGAATTGATCGAAGAGGAAGATGCAACAATGTTTCAGGCAGAAGAACTGGCTGCGTTTGCAAAGGAGCGGCTCTTTGGAACGGCTCGGGTATATGCAGTGAGAGACGCGCATTACTATCAGACACGCGTATTGGAGCAGCAGAGTGAAAACGGCGGAATCCGAATGCTGAAAAAAGACGGAAAGCTGGTGGGGATTTACTGCTATGCAAAAGAGGAAACCTGCGAAGTTTTAGAACCGCTGATCCTTCCGGGATATGAGACTGTATTTTGGGATTCCATATCCGGTTTGAGTGAGAAGCCGGTCAAAGTACTGGCGTGTCCGGAAGTGTTGGAGCCTTGTGCAAGGTCTGTGGAGAGGAAACCGATGATCATGGTACGGATTCTGCATCTTGAGACCTTGTTATCAGTGCTTACGGTCAAAGAGGGAGAAAGTCTTTCTTGTTCCTTTGCGGTCATTGATCCGATCTTGACTGGAAACAGCAGGATCTGGAAGCTGTGCAGTCAGGAAGATGGCAGGATACAGGTCACAGAGACGGAGGATTCTCAGGGAGTGCTGACAATCGGTGCGCTTACGGAACTTGTATTTGGCTATCGAAGTGCGGCGGACCTAAGAAAGGATCCGGACGTATGTCTTGGCAGAGAGCTGGAGTGTGAGCTGGAGAAAATTTCACCGCTCTCTCCGGTATTCTTGAATGAGATTGTGTGAAAGAAGTTGACAAAACAGAAAATTTTGCATAAGATATAATCTGGACTAAGAAATAAAAGCAAAGGCTTAGAACGAAAAGAGTATCTGGTCATACGCTCACAGAGAGGAATTGTCACCGGCTGAAAGCAATTCCGGGAAAGCGGCCAAAGAAGTGCATTCGGGAGCTGATTCTGCGAACACACAAAGAGTGTCAGTAGCAGGGTACGTGTCGCATACGTTACGTGCAATGAGTGAAAGAACCAGATTCTTTTAATAGAGTGGAACCGCGGAAGAACTTCGTCTCTAAGTTGTAGAGATGAAGTTTTTTTGTTTTAAAATGGCAGAAAAGTCAGGAGGATGTCATATGGGAATGCTGTCTTATATCCGGGAAGAAATCCGGGTGGTGAAAGAACGTGACCCGGCGATCAAATCGAGTATGGAAGTGCTGTTATATCCCAGTTTTAAGGTGATCTTGCGATATCGGGTAGCGCATAAATTATATCTGAAAAAGCATTATTTTCTGGCCAGATGGATTTCCCAGCGTGCAGCCAGAAAAACGGGAATCGAGATCCATCCGGGCGCACAGATCGGGAAAGGGCTGTTTATTGATCACGGAAGCGGAGTGATTATCGGTGAGACCACAGTGATCGGAGATAACGTGACTTTGTATCAGGGGGTGACTCTTGGCGGTACCGGGAAAGAGCAGGGAAAGCGGCATCCTACATTGGAGGATAATGTCATGGTCAGTGCAGGCGCAAAGATATTGGGTTCTTTTACAATCGGAGAGAATTCAAAAATCGGAGCCGGTTCGGTTGTGCTGGAAGAGGTGCCACCGAATTGTACCGTAGTGGGAGTTCCGGGAAGAATCGTAAAGAGAGATGACAAAAAGGTGCTTCGAAGTGAAATGGATCAAATCAACCTTCCGGATCCGGTGCTCAGTGATATCAGAGAACTTCAGAAAGAGAGCAGAGAGCTTCACGATCAGCTGACGGAGATGGTACAGAAAATGAGATGTATGAAACAATGTAAAACAGAACAGACGGGAGAGGAGAAAAAAGATGAAACTGTATAATACAATGTCAAAAACAAAGGAAGAGTTCGTTCCATTGGAAGAAGGAAAAGTAAAGATGTATGTCTGCGGACCTACTGTTTACAACTTCATCCATATCGGAAATGCAAGACCGATGATCGTGTTTGATACGGTCAGAAGATATTTTGAATATAAAGGATACGATGTGAATTTTGTATCCAACTTTACAGACGTAGATGATAAGATCATCAAAAAAGCCAACGAGGAAGGTGTGACAGCAGAAGAGATTTCCAAACGCTATATTGAAGAGTGCAAAAAAGATATGGAAGGGATGAATGTCAAGCCTGCCACCAAAAATCCTCTGGCAACAGAAGAAATCGGCGGCATGATCGATATGATCCAGACGCTGATCGACAAGGGCTATGCTTATGAAAAGAATGGAACAGTTTATTACCGTACCAGAAAATTTGAAGGGTATGGAAAGCTGTCACATAAAAATCTGGACGATCTGCAGTCCGGCGGACGTTCCCTTCTCGTGACGGGAGAAGATGAAAAAGAGGATTCTCTGGACTTTGTACTCTGGAAACCGAAAAAAGAGGGAGAACCTGCATGGGAGTCACCATGGAGTGAAGGGCGTCCTGGATGGCACATCGAGTGCTCGGAAATGTCCAAAAAGTATTTGGGAGAGCAGATTGACATTCATGCCGGTGGAGAGGATTTGATCTTCCCGCATCACGAAAATGAGATTGCACAGAGTGAGGCTGCCAACGGAAAAGATTTTTCCAAATACTGGCTGCACAACGGCTTTTTGAATATTGATAACCGCAAAATGTCCAAATCTCTTGGGAACTTCTTTACTGTACGTGAGATCGGAGAAAAATATGATCTTCAGGTACTGCGTTTCTTTATGCTGAGTGCGCACTACAGAAGTCCGCTGAACTTCAGTGCAGAATTGATGGAGGCAGCAAAGAACGGTCTGGAGCGTATCGTGACAGCAGCAGAACATTTGAAATTCCTGCTCGAAGGCGCAAAAACAGAGAATATGACAGAAAAAGAGCAGGCAAAGATTGTAAAAAGTCAGGAATTTACCCGGAAATTCGAAAAAGCCATGGATGATGATTTCAATACAGCAGATGCAATCGCGGCAGTGTTTGACTTGGTGAAATTTATCAACACAAATACAGACGGGGAAAGCTCTAAAGAATATCTGCAAAACCTGTTGAGCCAGCTTGTCGCATTGACAGATGTACTTGGAATTATCGTAGAAAAAGAGCAGGAGATGCTGGCAGACGATATCGAGGCGCTGATTGCAGAGCGTCAGGCTGCAAGAAAAGAGAGAAATTTTGCCAGGGCAGATGAAATCCGTGACGAGCTGCTTGCAAAAGGAATCATTCTGGAAGATACAAGAGAAGGGGTAAAATGGAAAAGAGCGTAAATTTTGAATTCAGAGATCTGATGGAAGAGATGCTGCAGTTTGATCCGGTGGATGTATCCGCATATTCTCCGCTTGTGCTGGCTTATATTGGAGATTGTGTATATGATCTGATCATCAAGAGCATGGTGATTAATCAGGGAAACCGTCAGGTTCAGAAGCTTCACAGAGAGACCAGCGGGTATGTGCAGGCATCTGCGCAGTCATTTATGATGCGTGCCATGCAGGAACATCTGACAGAAGAAGAACATGCTGTCTATAAAAGAGGGCGGAATGCAAAATCCATATCCCCTGCTAAAAACCAGTCTATTACAGATTATCGAAGAGCAACGGGATTTGAGGCACTGGTCGGATATTTGTATTTGAAAAAGCAATATGAGAGGTTACTGACGCTTATAAAAATCGGACTGGAAAGTCTGAAAGAAAATCAGGGAGAAGAAGATGCAGGAAAATAGGAAAGAATTTGATAATACAGAGCATACCCTTGTGATTGAGGGGAGAAATGCAGTGCTCGAAGCGTTTCGTTCGGGAAAGCCGATCGATAAAGTATTTGTGCTGGACGGATGTCAGGACGGACCGGTGCGCACCATTGTAAGAGAAGCGAAAAAGCATGATACGATCATCAATTTTGTGGGAAAAGAGCGACTTTCACAGATTTCCGTGACCGGAAAGCATCAGGGTGTAATCGCATATGCGGCTGCCTATGAATATTCGGAAGTGGAGGATATGTTAAAACTGGCAGAAGAACGAGGGGAAGATCCGTTTTTGATTCTGCTTGATAATATCGAAGATCCTCACAATCTGGGTGCGATCATTCGAACTGCAAATCTGGCAGGGGCACACGGCGTGATCATTCCGAAGAGAAGAGCAGTGGGACTGACTGCGACCGTGGCAAAAACTTCTGCAGGAGCCTTAAACTATACTCCGGTCGCAAAAGTCACAAACCTGGCAAAGACAATGGAAGAATTGAAAGAAAAAGGGCTCTGGTTCGTGTGTGCGGATATGGGCGGAGAATCCATGTATCGTTTGAACCTGAAAGGACCGATTGGTCTGGTGATCGGAAATGAAGGGGAAGGCGTGGGACGTCTGGTGAAAGAAAAATGTGACTTTGTTGCCAGCATTCCGATGAAAGGTGAGATTGATTCTCTGAATGCATCGGTTGCGGCAGGAGTACTTGCTTACGAGATTGTACGTCAGAGAACGATGTAAGGATAAAATGGAGGAAATGATGCAGAGAAACCGGTATGAAATGCTGACAGATGAAAATTTGATCGAAGAGCTGCGCGGCGGGGACTCTGCGATCACAGATTTTATCATGAATAAATACAAGCCCATGGTTCGAAAGAAAGCAAGAGCCATGTTTCTTCTCGGCGGAGAGAATGAAGATCTCATCCAGGAAGGGATGATCGGGCTTTTTAAAGCAATCCGTGATTATGAGACCAGGCAGGGAACATCCTTTGCAAGCTTTGCCGAACTGTGTGTCTCAAGGCAGATGTACAGTGCGATCGAGGCATCTCAGAGAAAGAAGCACCTTCCGCTGAATTCGTATGTTTCATTGTACGAAGAATCCGTGGAGGAAGGAAAGAAGGTTCCTCTGATCGATACCATTGAACCACAGGAGGAAAATAATCCGGAAGCATTGTATTTTGGAAAAGAGTTTACCGAGATTTTTTCAGAACGGCTGAAGGAGAATTTAAGTACGCTGGAGAATCATGTGCTGGAATTGCACCTGATGGGAACGGATTACAGGAAAATCGCAGAGCTTCTCGGAAAAAGCCCTAAGGCGGTGGATAATGCTCTGCAGAGGATTAAGAGCAAGGCACAGAAATTGCTGAAAAATGAATTGAGATAAAAAGAAGATGAATTTTATGAAGCAATGCTTGATTCTATTAGGCATGGTGGATTCATGAAGATGGAATAAAAGGTGAAAGTTTATCAAAATTATATAAAAAATATTGACAGAGCTTACCTAATTGATGTATAATATTAGTGTTGTGTTTATCACATAAGCTGCTATGGCGCAGTCGGTAGCGCGTCGCCTTGGTAAGGCGGAGGTCGGGGGTTCAAGTCCCCTTGGCAGCTTGATGAAAATAGCGTGCCGTCAAAGAGTTCTAAACATTCTTTGGCGGCACGCTGTTTTTGTGAAAACAGAAATTTTTGCCTGTTTATACAAAAAGAAAAAGCCGGGATATCATCGCCGGCTGAAAAAAGGGGGAAAAGTATATATGAAAAAGCTTTTTGCTTTGTATGCATATAATATAGGCGAAAAGTGTGAGTAAACTGTGATGGTTCTATAAAAAAGAAATGAAAAATTAAAAAGAAAATAAAAACTGCGGCAATATCTCTGATCAGACAGATACTGCCGCAATTTTTATGAATTTTCTTCCTCTTCTTCTACCAGCTTTAAAATATCAGTTAAATCGCATTTCAAATATTCGCACAGTCTGGCGAGAATTTTCAGATCAATTCTGGATATCTTATTCTTACAGTAGTTGTTTAATTGGGTTCGTTGTAAATTGCAGTTTTTGCAGACGGAATTTTTGCTGATTCCTTTTTCTTTCATTACTACGTCCAAATCAATGATTATCTTATTCATATCTACACCTGCCTTTCCTAAAGTATATGTGCAGTTGTATAAAAATATAAGATGCAATATAATATAGATGTAGAAATATACACCTGTATAAAAATTATAATGGAGAATGAACGTGAAAAAGAAAAGAGATTTCAAGTATATCATAATCATAGGAGTTCTGGCAGCGACGGGGTGGTTCCTTTTCCAGCAGAAACCGGACGTGCGGTCTACTACAGTCACTCATACAGATGGAGAGTACAGGCTTTGGGTAGAGGTGAATGCGAACAGATGGACGATAGAAAACAGAGAGCAGTTTGCAGAAAAGTTGTTGAAAATGGTGGATGAAAATACATTTCAAAAGGTGCATTTCAGTGAAGATCTGGAAGAGCCGCACTGTATTATTTTCCGGGTATATCTCATGCCGTATCATTCGAACTGGGCATTTGAGGTGTACTGCCGCAAGCAGAAAAAGGACACGCATCGTTGGGAGATACGTGTCCGCGAGAATCATTTATAATGTTTCAGAATCTAAAATGATCGTAAATGGTCCGTCATTAACAAGTGCAACCTTCATATCTGCACCAAATTCGCCGGTTTTCACGCAGGAAACAGACTGGCGGCATTTTGTGATGATATATTCATAGAGGGCATTGGCTTTATCAGGAGCACCTGCTTCGATAAAGCTTGGACGGTTGCCCTTTTTGCAGTTGGCATACAGTGTGAACTGAGAAACCAGAAGAAGGCTCCCGTTTACATCTGCAAGAGAAAGGTTGGTCTTTCCGTTTTCATCTTCGAAAATGCGCAGTCCGATCATTTTTTTGATCAGTTTGTCAGCAGTTTCCTGTGTGTCTGAATCAGAAACTCCGATCAATACCAGAAATCCTTTCTGGATTTTTCCGATGGTCTGATCTTCGACAGTTACGGAAGCTTCTGATACTCTCTGGATAATAAATCTCATCTGTAGAATCTCCTGTCTGTTTTATTTGATAATCCGGATCTCTCCGATTTTGTGGATTTCCTTTTTGGGCGCGTCTGCCGGATATCCCAGAGCAGCCATTCCGTATACGACATGATCGGAAGGAATTTCAAACTCATCAAGCAGAGCACGGACTTCAGGATCATCACAGAGTGTGCGGAGCTGATTGATCCAGACAGAACCGATTCCGAAGGAATGTGCAGCCAGAAAGATGTTTTCCAGGGCACATGCATTGTCTTCCATACCGTGTGGATTTTCTTTTTGGTTGGAAGGGATGATAAGAACCTGCGGACGGTACATATCATAGCCCTTTCGTCCAAGTTTTCGTCCGATGAGTTCTGCCAGCTGCTGGATTTTTTCCTGATTGCAGAGAACCGTAAACTTCCAGGTCTGCTTGCCCATACCGCTTGGGGCATAGATGGCAGCCTGCAGGATCTCGTTTAATTCGTTATCCGGAATTTCTTTTTGTAAAAATGCGCGGGTACTTCTGCGGGTAAGCAGATTTTCTATGATTGCATTCATATTCAACACCTCCTGAAATAAAATACTTTGATTTCTATTGTATACTTGTGTTCCGGGAAAGTCCAGAGAAACAGGTTGCAGAAAGGAATCTTTTGATCGGAAACTGATAGTAACAAAACGTGTCGAAAAAGATCGGGAAAATGGAAAACGCAGAAAAGATTCCATACGGAAGTATGGTATACTTAATGATAGTGAAAGTGGCGTTTTCATACAGACCAGGAGGGGACGAAGGATGAAGAAAAATCTGGAGCCACTGAAAGATGCACTGGAAGAGTTGGCAGATTTTGCACGCAAAATGGAACCAACAGAATATGCCTACTTCTACAGGCTGATGGAGCGCATGGAGAACAATGTGGAAATCTGTATTTTAGTGAGAGATGACAGATTGGAAAAACTGGAAGCAATTCTTAGACGGGACTGGAATCTGGTGAAGCGGATGTATGGTGATATGTGGAAAATGGATTTACAGAATGAGAAAGAGAGGTATCGATTTTTACAGCTGCTGACAGAGATTGAATGGTATCTGGAGGGAAAAGGCCTGATGCGTATGGAAGAAAAAAGGTATGGTTATGCGAATTGAGAGAGCGGCAGATGCGACCGAAAGGGTGGTGATCTGCCGCACTTTCTGCGTGTTGCGTCTTAAAAACGAATTTGGTATGATAAATAGTAGGAATACGGGAGCAAAGGAGATATTATGGACAGAACGATTTATGATAATTATGTAAAAATCTTAAGAAAAGAACTGGTTCCGGCACTGGGGTGCACAGAGCCGATCGCTTTGGCCTATGCATCGGCAAAAGCAAGGGAAGTGCTGGGAGAGTTTCCGGAGCATATGACAGTCTGGTGCAGCGGGAATATCATCAAGAATGTAAAAGGTGTGAAGGTTCCTAATTCCGGTGGGATGAAGGGTGTGGAAGCTGCAGCAGTACTGGGGCTTGCAGGCGGTGATCCTTCTCAGGCGCTGGAAGTGTTAGAAGCCGTGACCCAGACAGACATCAAAAGAACGAAGGAATTGCTTCGGGAATCATTTTGCGACTGCTGTTTAAAAGAAGGTGTGGCAAATCTGTATATCGAAGTTCAGGTTGTAAACGGAGAAAATGAAGCGACAGTCATCATTGAGCAGGAGCATACCAATATTACAAGGATCGAGAAAAACGGAAAAATTGTGTATGCGCACAAGAAAGAAGTGTCAGGGGAAGAAATTGAGGTGGATAAAAGTCTGTTGAATCTGGCAGATATCCTTGTGTTTGCGCAGGAAGTGGATTTAAATGAGGTACGAGATGTGCTTGCCCGGCAGATCAGGTACAATTCCAGAATTGCAAAGGAAGGTCTGGAGCATGAATGGGGTGCCCAGGTTGGGCGGGTGATCGCAGAGGAATTCGGGACGACTGTACAGTGGAAGGCCGTGGCTTCGGCAGCGGCAGGATCAGATGCCAGAATGAGCGGATGCTCCCTGCCGGTCATTATTAATTCTGGTTCCGGTAATCAGGGGATGACCTGTTCTCTGCCGGTGATCGAATACGGAAAAGAGCTGAAAAAGAGTGAAGAAGAGATTTATCGTGCACTGTGTGTATCGAATCTGGTAGCACTGAATCAGAAGCGTTATATCGGTTCCCTTTCGGCCTATTGCGGCGCAGTTTGTGCGGCAGCAGGCGCAGGAGCAGGGATTACGTATCTGTGCGGCGGAAATCTGGAACAAATCCAGAATACGGTCGTCAATACGATCGCGGATGCAGGCGGGATCGTATGTGACGGTGCGAAGCCAAGCTGTGCCGCGAAAATTGCAACATCTCTGCAGGCTGCAATCTTAAGTCACAAGATGGCAATGCGCGGACTGGTGTTTGGCAGTGGAGAGGGGCTTGTCATGGACTGCCCGGAAGATACGATCAAGGCGGTCGGATATGTTGGAAGAGCGGGAATGAAGCAGACAGATGTAGAAATCCTGAATCTTATGATCGGAAAGACAAAAATAGAAGATATCGAAAAATAAGAGAAAGATCAGCCTCATGTAAAAAGGGGCTGATTTTTGTAAGTAAAAGAAAAACAGATGAAACTTTTCAGAAGGAAATCCGGTCTAATGAGTGTAAAGCAGTTCAAAACAGCAGGAAAGCGGGGTGAGAGGTGATGAAATATCTGGTAAAAAAGGCACAGAAGAAAGACGATCAGGCATTTGTGGAGCTGATGGAGCGCTGTAAGAGCGGAATGTATAAAGTGGCAAGAAGTTATTTAAAGGATGATGCAGATATTGCGGATGCGATCCAGGAGACGGTGATCAATTGCTATGAACACATCGGGCGCCTGAAAAATGCAGATTATTTTAAGACATGGCTGACCAGGATCTTGATCAATAACTGTAAGGATATACTGGCAGCAGGAAAGCGGGTGTATCCTCTGGAGCAGATTGAAGAACAGGAGAATACGTGTATGGAGATGCAGAATTATGAATTTCAGGAATTGATGAACTCTCTGGATGAAAAATACCGGATCGTGCTTCTTTTGTATTACGGAGAGGGATTTAAGATCAAAGAGATCGCACAAATACTGGAGATGGATGAGAATACGGTGAAAACAAGGCTGTCCAGAGGACGAAAGAAATTTGAGCATGCGTATTCCATGTGTTAAAGAAGGAGGCAGTGAAATGAAGAAAGACTATTCTGTAGATGAGATGAAAAAAATTATGGGAAAGGATATGGAGGTTCCGAAATCTGTGGATGAGGGAATGAAAAAAGCGTATGAACAGCTTGGAATTCAGACCACGAGAAGACACAACAGAAAATATAAACTTTGGACAGGTCTGGCAGCGGCAGCAGTACTGACGGCAGGGCTTTCCATCACGGCGTTTGCGGTGACAAAATATCTCAATGTAACGCGAAGTGAGGAGGGGGACACACTCCAGTATCAGATTGAAGTGGATACAAAGCAGAAAGAGGCGCATCAGATCAAGGTGGAGCCGACCTATATGCCGGATGGGTATGAATATCAGGAAGAAGGTCCATATGGCGGAAAGTGGCATAATAAAGAGACCAACAGTGGGATTTCCATCATACCGTATAATGCGGCAGAGCTTTACAAGATGTCCAGAGTGGATGAAGATTCTTTTCGGAAATTCCGTAAGGAAAGCCGGGTAAAGACATCAGATACAGAGGATACCAAACTGGATCTGTTTTTGATGGACTCGGAATATGTGGACAGTGAGAAGACAGAGAAAATGTTATATCTTTTCAATGAAGAAGAGGGATATGGAATTTATATCCACAATACGAGCGATCTTCCACAGGAAGAGATTGAAAAAGTGGCAGAAGGGTTGAAGGTTACCGTTCTGGATGAGACTGTACCATATCCTTCGGAGGAAGAGATCCAGACGGAAATCGAAGAAAAGAAATGGCTGGAAGAAATGGAAGCGCAGGCGGGAAATACGATTCCGGCAGAAGGCGTGCGTTCAATCGGTGAGGAGATCAAAAATCCGTTCAGAGATGAGAATTCAACAGAGTTTGAAGATATCCGGTTTACGGTCAAGGATATCAAAATTCAGGATACGCTGCCGGTCGATCAGTTTCCAAGAGAAAACTATGCCCAGTATGAAGATGAGGTTGCTCTGTGGGTGAATGAAGACACCTCTCTGAAACCGCATGAGAGATATGTGCTCGATGCAGGAGAATGGGGTACAACGGATGCAATGGCAAACAAAGAGGCAGAAACGGTCAATTCCAAGTATGTAGTTGTAAAGATGCAGGCAGAGAATTGTTCTGATTTCCAGACAGAGTGGAATGCAAGCGGGGGAATCAGCATCGCTCCGGATCTGGCATACATGAAGACCAATGAGGACGGAAGCCTGTCAAGGGCAGATTATCAGCTGGTGGGAGCGAATGAAAATTATAACCTGCAGTGGACAGCCGGAAACGGGGCATCTTTCCCGATTTATTTTGACAAGATCTACTATACAGAAGGCGTGCAGAGAATGAAAGATGCATTCTTCCGGCCGCTGGCAGCAGGAGAAACACTGGAATATACACTGGTTTATGTGGCGGATGAGGATCAGCTGGATTCCTTATATCTGGATATATATCCGGGATATGGAAACACAGAGGAAGGTGTAGCCGCTCCATATGTAAAAGTAAAATAAGTGGTTTAGATTTCTTTACAGAAAATGGAAAAACGCCTATACTGTTAGGAAAAGAAGGATTCGGACAGGAGGCAAAAACAGATGGCGGCGTTTTTAAAAGAAATTGAAAAATTTTACGGGACAAAAGAGAAAAACCGGCAGGGTGAGGATCTGGAGACGTTTCTGGAGCATTATGATCCCCGCAAATATGAGACACCGAGCTGTACCACAGATGCGGTAATCTTTTCTATAACAGGAGAGCTTCTGGAGGTGAATCAGCTGAAAGTGCTTCTGGTGCGAAGGAGCAATCATCCAAGCATCGGGTTCTGGGCGCTGCCCGGCGGGTTTGCCGAAATGAGGGAAAATCTGGAGGATACAGCAAGACGGGAACTGGAAGAAGAGACCGGAGTAAAAGATCTTCCATTGGAACAGTTTGCAGTATATGGAGATTATGACAGAGATCCGAGGACCCGTGTGATCACAACGGCATATCTGTCGCTTGTGAACGAGCAGGACATCACGGTACGGGCAGGGGATGATGCGGCGGACGCGGCATGGTGCAGCCTCTGCCTGAAAGAAAAGGAAGTCCACACAGGAGAAGTCAGCAGAAAAGTCTGGCAGCTTCATGTGTCAAATGAAGAGAAGGGGCTGGATACCCGGGCGGAAGTTGAAGAGACATGCAGGGAAGGGCTGATTCGGGAGCGAAAGTTTCAGGTGCTCACAGGCGGAGAGATTGCAGTAGATCACGCGGCGATCATTGTACAGGCAATGTGTATTCTGGCAGACCGCCTTTTAGAAAAGAGATAAAAAGACAAAAAAGTACTGGTATCGGCAGTGTGAAAAAGTACCTGCCGATACCAGTTTTTTATGATTTTTTCTGTTTTTTCCGGCTGCTGGAAATATATGCGATAAATCCAAGACAACCCAGTGCGATCAGCATCCAGATCACAAAAATAGTCGTTCCCTGCGGGCGGAACATGTCGTAATAGCCTTTCAGATAGATCACGACTACGACCCACGGCAGGATATGTGTCATATAGAAGCGAGCTTTTGCCGGAAACTTTAAGCCGTCTCCGCTGTTTGCTTCCTGAATGAAATTTTTCCAGCCCCATCCGTTTTTGTGCGTACAGAACAAAAGATATACAACTGAGCCGAGCGGAAGGATATTGTTGGATACAATAAAGTCTTCCAGATCCATAATGTTTGTGCCTGCGCCAAGCGGCTGGAAACCGGACCATACGCTGAATCCGAGGATACATGGAATACTTAAAACTGTGATCAGGAGAATATTGATCCCCACGGCTTTGGTTCTCTTCCATCCAAACAGATCCATCCAGAAAGAGACAATGTTCTCGAAGACTCCGACAATGGTGGACAGTGCCGCACAGAATAAAAACAGGAAGAATAAAGAGCCCCAGATCCGTCCTCCGGCCATCTGTGTGAAAATGTTCGGCAGCGTGATGAATACAAGTCCCGGTCCGGCATCTGGTTCTACGCCAAAAGCGAAGCAGGAAGGAATCACGATCAGCCCGGCCATCAGTGCAACGCAGGTATCCAGAAGCACAATGCTCAGAGATTCTCCGGCGAGAGAACGTTTCTTATCCAAGTAGCTGCCGAAGATGGCCATACCGCCCATTCCGATACTCAACGTAAAGAAGGCCTGACTCATAGCTCCAAAGATCACATTTCCGATACCGTTTTTGGCCATACGCTCAAAGTCCGGCACCAGGAAAAAGCGCAGCCCTTCGGAAGAGCCGGTCAGTGTCACGGAACGGATCGTCAGGATAACCATAATTCCCAACAGACAGAGCATGGTGATTTTCATGATCTTTTCCACACCTTTTTGCAGACCAATGCTGCAGATTCCAAAGGAAAGTACGATCACCAGTACCGTCCAGAACATCAGCGTCGGAACGGAAGAAAGCATTCCGGTGTATTTTTCAGAGACTTCAGAAGCTGTCACTGAGGCAAATTCTCCTTTTGCCATGCGAAAGCAGTAGTAGAGCATCCAGCCGCCTACCATAGAATAAAACATGACCAGAAGATAATTTCCGGCAATGGCTGCCCATCTGGCGTAATGCCACCTGGTGTGCGGCGGTTCCAGTGCATTGTAGGATGTGGCAATACTTTTCTGACTTGCCCTTCCTACACTGAATTCACATACAATGATGGGAAGTCCCAGGATGACAAGAAAGAGCAGGTATACCAGGATAAAGGCCGCTCCGCCGTATTTTCCAGCCATGTAGGGAAACTTCCAGACGTTCCCGAGCCCGATCGCACATCCTGCAGATACCAGGATAAAACCGAGGCGGGAACCAAACTGTTCTCGTTTCATAAAAACCTCCATAAACATATAATATTATTTCTCCCCGCGGGAGTTTTCTTTGGAAACTTTGTTAGTATACCACGTTGGCGCGGCAAAGTAAAGAAAATGTTGGGTATGTACCTTGTCGGAAATGCGGATTTATGATAAGATAATCGGAAGAATGTTTGTACACGAGGAGGAATTTATGGAAAACGAAGCAGTTTCAAAAAATTTCATTGAACAGGAAATAGACAAAGACCTTGCAGAAGGCGTTTACGATCATGTGTGCACCCGTTTCCCGCCAGAGCCGAACGGGTATCTGCACATCGGACATGCCAAGTCCATTCTTTTGAATTACGGACTGGCAAAAAAATACAATGGAACTTTCCATATGCGTTTTGACGATACCAACCCGACCAAAGAAAAAGTGGAGTTTGTGGATTCTATCAAAGAAGATATCCAGTGGCTGGGGGCTGACTGGGAGGATCATCTTTACTTTGCATCCGATTATTTTGAGCAGATGTACGAATGCGCAGTAAAACTGATCAAAAAAGGAAAGGCATATGTGTGTGACCTGACTCCGGAAGAGATCAGAGAGTACAGAGGGACACTGACAGAGCCTGGAAAGAACAGTCCGTACAGAGAACGCTCCGTTGAGGAAAACCTGGAGTTGTTCGAGGCAATGAAAGACGGAAAATTCAAGGATGGAGAGAAGGTGCTGCGCGCAAAGATTGATATGGCATCTCCGAATATCAATATGAGAGACCCGATCATTTACCGTGTGGCACATATGACGCATCACAATACAGGAGACAAGTGGTGTATTTATCCGATGTACGATTTTGCACATCCGATCGAGGATGCAATTGAGCATATCACACATTCAATCTGTACACTGGAGTTTGAAGATCACCGTCCGCTGTATGACTGGGTAGTCAGAGAGTGTGAGTTTGAGATGCCGCCAAGACAGATTGAGTTTTCTAAATTATACCTGACCAATGTTGTGACCGGAAAGCGTTACATCAAAAAACTGGTAGAAGACGGTGTGGTAGACGGATGGGATGATCCGCGCCTGGTTTCCATCGCAGCACTTCGCCGCAGAGGATTTACACCGGAGTCCATCAAGATGTTTATCGATATGTGCGGAGTATCAAAAAGCCAGAGCTCTGTAGACTATGCGATGCTGGAGTACTGTATCCGTGAGGACTTAAAGCTGAAAAAACCGCGTATGATGGCAGTACTGGATCCGATCAAGCTGGTCATTGACAATTATCCGGAAGATCAGGTGGAATATCTGGATGTGATCAACAATCTGGAGAATGAGGAGCTTGGTATGAGAAAGATTCCGTTCTGCAGAGAGCTGTATATCAACAGAGATGATTTTATGGAAGAACCGCCGAAGAAATATTTCCGTCTCTTCCCGGGCAATGAGGTACGTCTGATGCAGGCATATTTTGTAACCTGTACCGGATTTGAAAAGGATGAAGACGGCAACATCACAGTGGTACACTGTACGTATGATCCACAGACGAAGAGCGGCAGCGGATTTACCGGAAGAAAAGTCAAAGGAACGATCCACTGGGTACCGGCACCGTATGCAGTAAAAGCGGAAGTGCGCCTGTACGAGAATCTGATCGATGAAGAAAAAGGCGTTTATAATGAGGATGGTTCCATGAACTTGAACCCGAACTCCCTGACAGTCTTAAAAGACTGCTATGTAGAACCGAATTTTGAGGATGCAAAAGCATATGACAGCTTCCAGTTTGTAAGACAGGGGTATTTCTGTATCGATGCAAAAGATTCCAGAGAGGATGCACTGGTATTTAACCGGATCGTGTCACTGAAGAGTTCGTTTAAACTGCCGAAATAAGCAGCGTGAAATTATGAATGAATTGACTATAAATCTTCACACAGCATCTGAGACACCGCTGTATGAGCAGATTTATCAGCATATTAAAAGAGAGATTCAGGAGGGAAGGATTACCAGCGGGGAAAAACTTCCCTCCAGTCGTTCTCTGTGCAAATATCTGGAAGTCAGCAGAAGCACAGTGGAGCTTGCCTATGAACAGCTGATCTCGGAAGGGTATGTGGAAGCAGTACCGTGTAAAGGGTATTTCGCGGCAGAACTGGAAGGGATGTATCGTCTGGATGTCGTTCCTGCTTTGGTGGGAGCAGAAGAAAAGACAGAGAAAAAAGAGTGGAAATATAATTTTACACCGAACGGAGTCGATCTGAACAGTTTCCCGTATAATGTCTGGCGAAGACTTGCGAAGGACAGTCTGTTAGATGACCGGGCAGAGATGTTCCGTCTGGGAGATTCTCAGGGGGAGTACGGACTGCGAAGTGCGATCAGCAGATATTTGTATCAGGCACGGGGAGTGAATGCACATCCGGATCAGATCATTATCGGAGCAGGAAATGACTATCTTCTGATGCTGCTTTCCACAGTGATCGGCCAGAATCATAAAGTAGCTCTGGAAAACCCGACCTACAAGCAGGCATACCGGCTTTTTAAAAGTCTGTCTTATGATGTATGTACAGTGGATATGGATGAGAAAGGAATGAAAGTGGCCGATCTGAAAAGTTCCGGAGCAGATATTGCGTTCGTGATGCCTTCCCATCAGTATCCGCTGGGAATCGTAATGCCCATGAAACGCAGGATGGAACTGCTTAAGTGGGCAGCCAAAGACCCTGCACGCTATATTATCGAGGATGACTATGACAGTGAGTTTCGATACAAAGGGAAGCCTATTCCCGCGCTGCAGGGGTATGACCGATGGGAAAAGGTGATCTATATCGGAACGTTTTCAAAGTCCATCGCGCCTTCGATCCGTGTCAGCTATATGGTGCTTCCTGCGCCGCTTTTAAAGGAGTTTCAGAAAAAAAGCAGTTTTTTAAGTTCTACGGTTTCCAGGGTAGATCAGCTGATTTTACAGAAGTTTATCGAGGACGGACATTATGAAAGGCATCTGAACCGGATCCGGACATTGTACAAGAGCCGTCATGATACGCTGATGGGCTGTTTGAAAACATTTCAGAAAATCTGTACGATATCGGGGGAGAATGCCGGAGTACATATGCTGCTGCATTTTGCCGGTGATATGACAGAAGAAGAATTGATTCGAAAAGCTGCGGAAAAAGGCGTTCGAGTATATGGACTTTCGCAATATTATATCGATCCTCCTGACGGGCTAAAACCGACGATCATGCTGGGATATGCCAATATCAGTGAAGATAAGATGAAAGAAGCAGTAAAATTGCTGGAAGAAGCGTGGAAGTGAGAATATTCATCCGGGTAACCAGCAGCACATGTCTGCGGCGGACGGACTTTGTTCGATAAAGTAAAAAACAGGAACTGTTCAAAAGTGGCCAGTTCCTGTTTTGCATTATTCTTCCGATTCAGTATCAGTTGCTTGTGTTTCTTGGGAAGGTTCTTCTTCTGTATCAGCAGTATCGGATGCTGCTTTGTTCAGATGCACATATCCGCGTTCCGATACCGGTTTTAAATCATTGTCCAGATCAAAATCCTCTTCTTCCATATCTTCTGTACAATCATACTCGGAAACTGCGTCACTGTCTTTGCAGAAATAAGCAATGATCAGACCGATCGCAGTACCGACAGCCGCAAGACCAAGAAACCATTTCAAAAACTTTTTCATCGTAAAAATCTCCTTTCCAGCAGATGTTATGAATCGATATCCATTGTAATACTTTTCGCCGTTAATTACAAGACCTTTGAGAGTTACTGTTCACAGTAACTTTTGAGAAGCTGTATTGTGGAGAAATACAAAGTGTGCTACACTGGGGATATTGAAAAAAGCAGGGGTGAAACAAAAAGATGGAACATAAAGCAGTGAAAAAAGCGAAGAAAGGGTTGTTCAGCATTGTTTTTGGCCGTACAGCACTGATCCTTATGCTTGTTCTGATCCAGCTGATCGTTCTGGTTGGAGTGGCAACGATACTGAATGACTATGCCGTCTATGTGTACGGCGGATTTACAGTTCTGGCAGCAGTGATCGTAATTTATATTATCAATGAAAGAGGAAATCCGGCATTTAATATGACCTGGGTACTTTTGATCCTGATTTTTCCGGCATTTGGATGCCTTTTCTATATTTGGGTAAAGTCTCAGCTTGGAACAAGATATATCGGAAAGCGATTGTGTATGCTCCGGCTTGATACAGCAAAATATATGCAGCAGGAGCCTCAGGTGATTGAAGCCTTGCGTGAGAGCAAGCCGGCCAATGCAAACCTTGCGCATTATATGCAGTATCAGCTGAATTTTCCTACTTATCGGAATACACAAGTGCAATATTTTGCATGTGGAGAAGAAAAATTTCCGGTGCTTCTGGAAGAATTGAAGAAGGCGGAAAAATTTATCTTTCTGGAGTATTTTATTGTAGAAGAAGGATATATGTGGGGGTCTGTGCTGGAAATATTAAAAGAAAAAGCAGCCGCGGGCGTAGAGGTACGGTTTATGTATGACGGAATGTGCAGCATTTCGCTGCTTCCGCCCGATTATCCGAAAAAAATCCGTCGGTTCGGGATTCAGTGTAAGATGTTCAGTCCGATCCGGCCGGTACTTTCGACGACACAAAATAACCGGGATCACAGAAAAATCTGTGTGATCGACGGAAAAACAGGATTTACAGGAGGTATCAATCTGGGAGATGAATATATCAACCGGAAAGAACGGTTCGGGTACTGGAAAGATACTGCCGTCATGATCAAGGGGGATGCGGTGCAGAGTCTGACGATGCTGTTTTTGCAGATGTGGAATGTTTCAGAATTAAAAAAAGAGAAATTTGAGCCCTATCTGACGACGATGGCAAAGGAATTAAAACCGGAGACCGGATTTGTGCTCCCCTACGGGGACAGTCCGTACGATCATGAAAACGTAGGGGAGGAAGTGTATGTGCATATTTTGAATCATGCGAAAAAATATGTGCATATTATGACGCCGTATCTGATTTTGGACAACGGCATGCTGGATACACTGACAAGAGCAGCAAAGAGCGGAATTGAAGTCTGCATCATCATGCCGCATATTCCGGATAAATGGTATGCGTTTGCGGTGGCGAAGACATACTATCGGGAATTGATCGAAGCAGGAGTTAATATTTATGAATTTACACCGGGATTTGTGCATGCAAAGGTATTTGTCTCAGATGATGATACGGCAACAGTAGGAACTGTGAACCTGGATTACCGGAGTCTGTATCTGCATTTTGAATGTGGGATCTTTGTGTATGACAATCCGGTGGTACATAAAATTGAAAAAGATTTTCAGGAAACACTGAAAAAGAGCTGTAAAGTTACAGCGTCAGATATCGGAAATACCGGTATTTTTATGCGGATCTGCGGAAGAGTGCTGCGTCTGATCGCACCTCTGATGTAGAAAAAAGAAAAAGTGTTTTACAGAATGAGAAAAGTATAGTATAATTCATAGGGCAGTGATTCATAAGAACTGCTAATTAAGAGTTAAAAGCGATGAATACGCAGGAGGATTTGAGATGGTAAAAGCAGTAGTAGGAGCTAACTGGGGCGATGAAGGAAAGGGCAAGATTACAGATATGCTCGGAAAAGAAGCCGATATCATTGTCCGTTTTCAGGGTGGAGCGAATGCAGGACATACCATTGTAAATGATTATGGAAAATTTGCGCTGCACACTTTGCCGTCAGGAGTATTCTATGACCATACGACCAGCATTATCGGAAACGGTGTGGCGCTGGATATTCCGAGATTGTTCGGAGAGGTGCAGCAGATTGTAAAACAGGGCGTACCGCAGCCAAAACTTCTTGTTTCTGACAGAGCACAGATCGTGATGTCTTATCACAAGAATTTTGATGCTTACGAGGAAGAGCGTCTTGGAGGCAAGTCTTTTGGTTCTACAAAATCAGGAATTGCGCCGTTTTATTCCGATAAATATGCAAAGATCGGATTCCAGGTGAGCGAATTATTTGATGACGAGCTTCTGAAAGAAAAAGTGGTTCGCGTTGCAGAGCAGAAGAATGTGATTCTGGAGCACTTATACCATAAACCGTTGATCAATCCTGACGACTTATATAAAGAACTGACAGAGTACAGAGACATGGTAGCACCATTTGTATGTGATGTTTCTCTGTATCTGCACAATGCAATCAAAGAAGGCAAAGAGATTCTTCTGGAAGGACAGCTCGGTTCTCTGAAAGATCCGGATCACGGAATTTATCCGATGGTAACATCTTCTTCCACACTGGCGGCATACGGTGCGATCGGAGCGGGAATCCCTCCGTATGAGATCAAACAGATCATCACAGTATGCAAGGCATACTCCAGTGCAGTAGGAGCAGGTGCATTTGTCAGCGAGATTTTCGGCGAGGAAGCTGATGAGCTGAGACGCCGCGGAGGAGACGGCGGTGAATTCGGAGCGACAACAGGACGTCCGAGACGTATGGGATGGTTTGACTGTGTTGCTTCCAAATACGGATGCAGGATGCAGGGGACGACAGATGTAGCGTTTACAGTTCTGGATGTACTTGGATATCTGGATGAGATTCCGGTATGTGTAGGCTATGAGATCAATGGAGAAGTGACAACAGAGTTCCCTGTAACACATCTCCTGGAAAAAGCAAAACCGGTATTGAAGACACTTCCGGGATGGAAATGTGATATCCGCGGAATCAAGACATACGAAGAACTGCCGGAGAACTGCAGAAAGTATATTGAATTTATTGAAGAACAGATTGGATATCCGATCACAATGGTCAGCAACGGACCGGGAAGAGACGATATCATTTATCGCAAAAGATAAAAGGTGAACGAAGGTGTTCCGTATCTGCCAGCAAAAGCTGGCAGCGGAGCATCTTTTTTTGTGAAAAAATGTTAAGAGATTTTTATGAAAAACTTTAGAAATCAGCCACATCGGCGTCACAATTTGACAGTAGGATAAAAGAGTGTCAGGGGACAAAAAAAGTTCTGTCAAGCAGGCAGAAAAATGACATATTTCAGAGGGCAGTATCATAAAATAATAAGGCTGAGGCCGGAAAAAGGAGGTATTTTATGCGTCAGAATAGTATACAGAACAGATTACAGATGATATCGATGGAAGAATACCTGGAGAAAAGACAGAAAATTCGAGAGACCGAAAGAAAAAGAGACAAAAAAACAGTCTGCAGGCAGCAGGAACTGGATGCTGCCGTTGCGATGGCAGAGCTGTATGTTTAACAGAAGAACATTACTCGTTCGAGTCGGAGTCATCCGTATGAGATGTACGGGAAAAGAGTGTATAGATATATAACAGTACAGGCAGTAGGATCGTGGCGGCAATGGCAGCCATCAGAAGCTTCTGAGAGACAACGCTGTCTATAAAAGCAAAGATGAGTGTGCTGACGTAAAGAAGAACCAGCAGGATTGCTCCGATCAGTGCCATGATACGTTTTGATTTCTTCATATTAGATTCCTTTCTTTTATCTTTTTATAAATCTGCCGGAGCATCTTTTTGCTCCGGCAGATTTATTATATACAAAAGATAGAAAGATTGCAATATAGCGGTAAAATTAGTAGTTTACTGACAGAGAAAAGTGTTATATAATAGAACCACGATTGAATTTCTAAGAAAAAGGAGTTTTTACAATGAGTGAAAAATGTTTATTAGATCAATGGAGAGATATGGCATACGACAGAGAACTGTCCAAAGAGCAGTTAGAGAAGTTCTGGGGTCGTTATTTCAGCATTGAAAGAGGAATTTATGAGCAGCTTTTGACAGAGCCTGATGTAGAAGTGAAAGGTACGGTCAAAGAGCTGGCTGAAAAATATGGACAGGAAGTTCTGACAATGGTAGGATTTCTGGATGGAATCAACGACAGTCTGAAAGTGCCGAATCCGATTGAGACGATGACAGAGGATACGGAAGTGAATCTGATCTTTGACAAAGAGCTGTTATACAAAAATATGATCGATGCAAAAGCAGACTGGTTATATGAACTGCCACAGTGGAATGCTATTTTTGACGAAGAAAAGAAAAAACAGTTATACCGTGAGCAGAAACAGTCCGGTACGATCCGCAAAGGAAAGAAAATCGGAAGAAATGATCCATGTCCATGCGGAAGTGGTAAAAAATATAAAATGTGCTGTGGAAGAAATGCATAGCAGTATATCGTATGAGAGGGAGCTCGGATGAGTCTCCCTTTTATGTTTCGAAAAAAGAACAGGAGATGAGCATGGAAATTTATTTGATCACGGCAGGGGCGCTGTTTCTCTTTTATTATGGAATCCTCTGTTTCTATACCGGAAAATGGGACTCTACGTTTGCCAGATTCTGGCTGGTGGCGGGGATCGGGCACTTTTTGATGATTCCTGCGACAAAAGAAGAAGTGACGCGAAAGCTTTTGTTCTTCTGTGTGGCGGGAATATGGATCCTTTTTCTTGCGGTGGAGTTTTTTATTGTACGTGCCATGAGGCCTGGAAGAAAGAAGAACTGCCGGTATCTGATCGTGCTTGGTGCGCAGGTCCGGGGAGAGCGGATCACAGATTCATTAAAGAGAAGACTGGATGCTGCTTTATTGTATCATCAGGTCTGTCCTTCGGTGAAGATCATCGTATCCGGCGGTCAGGGAAAAGGTGAGGATGTTTCAGAGGCTTATGCGATGGTACAATATTTGCGGGAACATGAGGTAAAAGACGAGCAGATCATGTTGGAGGATCAGTCGCGGACGACGAGGGAAAACCTGCGGTTTAGCAAAGCTTATCTGGAGGAGTTGAAAACACCGGTTGGAATTGTGACAAATAATTTTCACTTGTTTCGGGCACTTTTGATCGGACGAAGTGAAGGGTATGAGAACCTGACGGGAATTGCGGCAGGATGTAACCGGATTTTGTTTTTGAACTATATGGTACGGGAGTTTTTTGCGGTTGTGTGGCTGTGGATTCAGAGAGGAAAAAAGAAATCTGGTTGACAAAACAAAAAGTGATGTTATAATGAGGATTAGGTTGAGAATATAATATTTCAATACAATGACGAGACGAGTAGGATGTGGAAGAAGACAGAGAAGGGAGTCGCAGGCTGGAAGCTCCCGCTTACGGAAGCATTTGAAAACTACCTCTGAGTGGCTGAAAACAGCCCGGTGATCCCGTTATCATCACAAATGAGTGGTTCCGGTATTTAATACCGGTTCAAACAGGGTGGAACCGCGAGTATGATCTCGCCCCTTTTTGCAGGATATGCAAAAAGGGGCGTTTTTTAATTCTGAGGTCTCGTGGTTGTGCAGTAAGAGAAAGGAGCCAGAAAGATGGAGTGTAATTCGAATTATCGTATTTTGAATAACCAGGTCAAGATTCCGTGTGCTGCATTTGGAACTTATAAAGCCGCAGAAGGAAACAGCGCGGATATCATCGGTACTGCAATTCGTGCCGGATACAGGCATTTTGATACGGCTTCTGTTTACGGCACGGAGAAATATGTGGCAGAGGCTATTGAAAAGAGCAGGATTCCAAGGCAGGAATTTTTTTTGACATCCAAGGTCTGGAAAGAGGATATGGGATATGAACAGACAAAGGCTGCATTTGCGAAAACCTTAGAGCAGCTTAACACAGATTATCTGGATTTGTATCTGATCCACTGGCCACGGCCCACGTTGGACTGCAAAAACTGGAAGGAACTGGATTTAGAGAGCTGGAGAGCAATGGAAGAATTGTATCATGCAGGAAAGATCCGCGCCATTGGGGTGAGCAATTTTCTGCCGCACCACATTGAGAACCTGATGCAGAATGCCAAGGTGACTCCGGCGGTCGATCAGTTGGAATATCATCCTGGATATACACAACAGGCAGCAGTAGACTATTGCAGAAAGAACCAGATTCTTGTGGAGGCATGGAGTCCGATCGGACGAAGACGAGTGTTCGAAGAGCCGCTGATTCTTGAGTTGTCTGAGAAGTATCATGTATCACCGGCACAGATCTGTTTGCGGTTTGCACTGCAGAATGGCGTGATACCAATGCCGAAATCCTCATCCATGGAGCGGATGAAAGAAAATCAGGATATCTTCTCATTTGAGATATCCACAGAAGATATGTATCGTCTGGAGACAATGCCTCAGATTGGATGGTCCGGAGAGCATCCGGACAGAGAACGGGTTTATTTTTAAAATCCGGCGAGGCAAAAAGAAGAGAAAAGGAGAGAGATTATGAAGATTATATTAAAAGACGGTTCCTTTAAGGAATATGAAAACAGCAAATCAGTGATTGAAATCGCAGCAGACATCAGCGAAGGACTTGCAAGAGTGGCGACAGCAGGAGAAATCGACGGAGAAGTGGTAGATTTGAGAACGGTGGTAGACAAAGACTGTGAACTCAATATCCTGACATTCAATGATGAAAAAGGAAAAGGTGCGTTCCGTCACACAGCCTCTCATATCATGGCACAGGCTGTGAAGAGATTATATCCGGAGACAAAACTGGCGATCGGACCATCTGTTGCAGACGGATTTTACTATGATGTAGACAGAGAGACACCGTTTACAGCAGATGATCTGGAAAAGATTGAGAAAGAGATGAAAAAGATCGTAAAAGAGAATCTCCCGATCGAGCAGTTTACAAAGCCTAGAAATGAAGCAATCGAATATTTCAAAGAAAAAGAAGAACCATATAAAGTAGAACTGATCGAAGACCTTCCGGAAGATGAGACAATCAGCTTCTATTCTCAGGGAGAGTTTACAGATTTGTGTGCAGGTCCTCACCTGATGAGTACAAAATATGTCAAAGCATTTAAGCTCACAAGCCTTGCAGGTGCATACTGGAGAGGAAGCGAGAAAAATAAAATGCTGCAGAGAATCTACGGAACTGCATTCCCGAAAAAAGCAGAGCTGGAAGAATATCTGAACATGTTGGAAGAAGCGAAAAAACGTGATCACAGAAAACTCGGAAAAGAACTGGGACTCTTTATGATGAGAGACGAAGGACCGGGATTCCCGTTCTTCCTTCCAAACGGAATGGTACTCAAAAACGTTCTTTTGGATTACTGGAGAGAGATTCACAGAAAAGCCGGATATGTGGAGATTTCAACTCCGGTTATGTTAAGCCGTCATCTCTGGGAGACATCGGGACACTGGGATCATTACAAAGAGAATATGTATACAACTGTGATCGATGAGGAAGACTTTGCAATCAAACCGATGAACTGTCCGGGAGGAATCCTGGCATATCAGGCGGAGCCGCGTTCCTACAGAGATCTTCCGATCCGTATGGGAGAGCTGGGACTGGTTCACCGTCATGAAAAATCAGGACAGCTTCATGGTCTGATGAGAGTGCGCTGCTTCACACAGGATGATGCGCATATCTTTATGACACCGGATCAGATCAAGGACGAGATCAAAGGCGTTGCAGGACTGATCAATGAAGTTTACAGTCTGTTTGGATTTAAATATCATGTAGAATTGTCCACACGTCCGGAAGACAGTATGGGAAGTGACGAAGATTGGGAAATGGCAACAGACGCACTTCGCGGTGCGCTGGATGATCTGGGACTTCCGTATGTAGTCAATGAAGGAGACGGAGCATTCTACGGACCGAAGATTGACTTCCATCTGGAAGATTCCATCGGAAGAACATGGCAGTGTGGAACAATCCAGCTTGACTTCCAGCTTCCACTTCGTTTTGAACTGGAATACACAGGAGCAGACGGAGAAAAACACAGACCAATCATGATCCATCGCGTTGTATTTGGTTCCATCGAGCGGTTTATCGGAATCCTGATCGAGCACTTTGCCGGAGCATTCCCGACATGGCTTGCACCGGTTCAGGTAAAAGTACTGCCGATCTCTGATAAATATCTGGAATATGGACAGAGTGTTCTGGATCAGTTGAATGCAGCCGGAATCCGTGCCGAGATCGACACACGTGCCGAGAAGATCGGATATAAGATCCGCGAAGCACAGATGAAGAAGATCCCGTACATGCTGGTTGTGGGAGCAAAAGAAGAGGAAGAGAAAAAGGTTTCTGTAAGAAGTCGATTTGCAGGAGATGAAGGACAGAAAGGTCTGGAAGAATTTATTGCTGCAATCATGGAAGAGACTGCAAAAAAAGAAATCCGTGAAGTGACAAAAGAAGAAAAATAAATTTTTTTGAAAATCCGGATAAAAGAATTGGAAATGGGCATGATGATACTGATTTTGTAAATAAAAAGGAGGTATTATCATGCCAGAATTAAAATGTACAGTACAGACATGTATGCACAATCAGGATTTCCTCTGCCGTCTGGATTCCATCCAGGTAGGTGGTTCTCAGGCAAAGGCTTCAAAGGAGACCTGCTGTGACAGCTTTGAGGAGCGAAAAACACAGGGGATGGAAAATTCCTATACGAACGCATATGGAAACCATGCGACAGCGCCTTCGGATCGTTGCGGAATCGATTGTAAAGCAACTGACTGCATGTACAATGAACAGTGTAAATGTGAAGCGGGAAAGGTCAGCGTGGAAGGTTCCTGTGCGTGTCATAAGGACGGCACAGAGTGCGCCACATTTCAGTGCAGATAAGAAGTGAAAGAGAAGAAGCGGTGCTTGGCTTTATGGCCGGGCATCGCTTTTTTGAAGGTTGACGGTCTTCCTGTTACAGGGGTATAATGGAAATACTTGCAAAACCAGAAAGGAATGAGATACATATATGAACAGAGAGGGAGAAAAACCTGAAAAAGAGGGGAAAAAGGAGAATGACTATTATACGTCGCAGCCTTCATTTGGAAGCAAAAAGACATCCAGATTCTGGCATCAGATCAGCAGGGACGTACGGATATTTGTGGTGATCGCAGCCTGCATCGTGTTTTATTTTGCATTATTGCGCATGACAAATATTTCGGAAGTTTTTGGGAAAATATACCAGGTGTTAAAGCCGATTATTTATGGTCTTGTCATTGCGTATTTGCTCAACCCGATTGTAAAGCTGGTGGATACGCATTTTGAACCCTGGATCAAGAGAAAATTTCCACGCATTAAGAATGCGGGCGGCATTTCCAGAGGGGCAGGAATTTTGCTTGCAATCGTTGTAATGTTTGCGTTAATCGTGGCGTTGTGCAATATGATGATACCGGAACTCTACCGCAGTATAAGAGATATGATCCTTACTGTGCCGAGCCAGCTGAATCGTTTTATCGGGAAGATGACAGAGGTGATGAGTACAGATCAATCGACTATTGGACAGATGGCAGAGGCAGTCCTCAAAGAAGCAAGTGATGCACTGCAGACATGGATGCGTACAGACCTTCTCAATCAGGTCAATGTACTGATGTCGAATCTGACAGTGGGAGTGATCAACGTTGTCAAGGAATTGTGCTATGTACTGATCGGAGTGATCGTATCTGTTTATGTGCTGTTCAGTAAGGAGAAGTTTGCAAGCCAGTGCAAGAAGCTTATATATGCCATCATGCGTCCGTCAAGAGCGAATATGGTGCTTCATCTGACGATCAAGAGCAACGAGATCTTCGGCGGTTTTATTATCGGAAAGATCATTGATTCTGCGATCATCGGAGTATTGTGTTTTGTCGGACTTTCCATTTTGGATATGCCGTATACGATGCTTGTGAGCGTGATCGTAGGAGTAACCAATGTGATTCCGTTTTTCGGACCATATATCGGAGCAATTCCAAGCGCCGTCCTGATTTTGTTGTCAGATCCGAAGATGGGAATCTATTTTATTATTTTTGTATTTCTTCTGCAGCAGCTGGATGGGAATATCATCGGACCAAAGATTTTGGGGGATTCTACGGGATTGTCTGCATTCTGGGTGGTATTTTCGATTTTGTTTGGCGGAGGAATGTTTGGATTTGTGGGAATGATTTTGGGAGTTCCTACATTTGCAGTCATCTATTATATTGTAAAAATGCTGGTGAACCATCAGCTGGAAAATCATACGCTGCCTACAGATACCGGTGCGTACGACCAGTTCGGTTATGTAAATAATGAAGGCGAGTATGCAAGAGTTGATGAGGCGACAGAAAAGAAAGAAGAAAAAGGGGAATAAATTATGCCAATACGTGTACAGAACGACCTTCCGGTAAAAGAGATACTGGAGCATGAAAATATATTTGTAATGGACGAATACCGGGCAGCACATCAGGATATCCGTCCGATCAAGATCGGGCTTTTAAATCTGATGCCGTTAAAGGAGGATACAGAGCTGCAGATACTGCGGTCTCTCTCGAACACACCGCTTCAGGTGGATGTTGTATTTGTCCGTGTATCAGGACATGTATCGAAAAATACATCCACCAGTCATCTGCATAAGTTTTATCAGTCTTTTGAAGAGATCAAGGAGCAGAAGTTTGATGGATTTATCATTACAGGAGCTCCGGTGGAACAGATTCCGTTTGAAGATGTGGATTACTGGGATGAGTTGAAAGAGATCATGGAGTGGACGAAGACGCATGTGACTTCCACGCTGCATTTGTGCTGGGGTGCACAGGCGGGGATTTATTATCACTATGGGATTGATAAGACACAGCTTCCAGAGAAAATGTTCGGTGTATTTAAGCATCATGTGAGAAACAGAAGAATCCCGCTTGTGCGTGGATTTGATGATGCGTTTTATGCGCCTCATTCCCGGCATACGGAGATTCCGTTGGAACAGGTGGAGGCAGATGAGAGACTGACGATACTGGCAGATTCCAAAGAGGCGGGGCTTTTCCTCTGTATGGCAGAGGAAGGTCGTCAGATTTTTGTGATGGGACATCCGGAATATGACAGAATGACATTGGATGCGGAATATAAGAGGGATTTGAGCAAAGGTCTGGATATTCAGATGCCGGTGAATTATTATCCGGACAACGATCCGGATCAGAAACCGGAACTGATCTGGAGATCTCATGCAAATAACATTTATACGAACTGGCTGAATTATTATGTATATCAGACAACGCCGTATGATCTGGAGGGGACACCGTTTTAAGGAGGAATCAGAGAGAGGAACGAAGAGAATGAGAAAAAGAAATGTGAGGGGGATTTGTGCTTTTTTATGCACCATCCTTTTGGGATGTCTGATTCCGGCCGGGGAGGTACAGGCTCAGCGTGCGCTGGATGTGGCAAGAGAGAGGGGCTATCAGCTTGAGGAACGGTATCAGCCTGCAGGTTCGATCATTACGGAGATCAATACCGGACAAATTTTATGGCAGGAAAATGCACAGAAACAGTGGCCGCCGGCAAGTATGACAAAATTGATGACCATTCTTCTGGCATATGAGGAGATAAAAGCCGGGAATCTGGAACTTGAGAGTACGGCAGAGGTAAATGAAAGATATACAGATATTGCAGGCAGGTATGCGCTCAGCAACAATAAAATGCAGCCGGGAGCCAGTTATACGGTTGCAGAGTTGATGGATCTGATCATTGTGCCGTCTTCTGCGGCGGCAACGTATATGCTTGCGGATATGGTGGAGTCGGATCCGGACAGGTTTGTGGAGCGTATGAATCAAAAGGCACAGGAGCTTGGAATGGTCAATACGAAGTACTTCAACTGTGTGGGGGTTACTAACAATCTGCTGCAGCCGTATCATCCGGTGAGCCAGCCGCTTGATGGAGATAACATTACAACACCGGAAGATTATGCGATGCTGTGTACTTATCTGATAAAGACCTATCCGGATATTTTAAATCACACAAAGTATCCCCAGATCACCGTAAAAGAGGGGACACCGTATGAGGAGCATTTTACATCATATCAGATTTCACTGGAAGGGGCAAAGTATGGTCTGGAGGGCACAGACGGCTTGAAGACAGGTTCCAGCGATACGGCAGGGTTTAACTATTCGTCCACTGCAAAACGGGGGGACACGCGTCTGGTGGAGATTGTGATGGGTGTGTCTGACTGGTCAGATCAGACTGGGGAAGAGCTCCGTCATCTGGTCGGAAACGCGATTATGGAGCAGGCATTTGAACGGTTTGAATATAAAAAAGTACTTTCCAAAGGGGTGCATACTATTGATGGAAAGAAAGTAGAGATTTCAAAAGATTTATGGGACTGTGTTCCAAAAGGGAAAGAAGCTCCGCTTACGATCAAGGACGGTAAAGTGCTGGTAGACTTGGAAAGAGAATATCTGCCGGGATTTCAGGCACCGGCAGTTTCGTGCAAACAGGTGGCGGCAGTGGAGAAGAACGAACAGAAGGGACTGCCGCTGTTCTTGAAGGTGCTGCTTGTACTCGCTGCAGTGTTTGTGATTCTTGTGGGAGCAAGAATCTCTTATGTGGCATATCGGAAAAAGCAGAGAAGGAAGCGCCGGGAAGCACAGAGAAGAAGACGTGCAAGAAGAATCAGAGAATTAGAGGAGAAGTAAGACAGGGAGGAAACAGGATGAGAGAGCAGCAGTTTTCAGCGATGGTAAATCAGTTTCAGCCGGGAATTTTTACCGCGCTGAATGACAAGAAGGAAGAGATGATTCAGGCAGGAAAACGGGTGTTCAATCTGTCAGTGGGAACACCGGATTTTGCACCGGCACCGCATGTGATGGAGGCACTTATAGAAGCGTGCAAAGATCCGGAGAACTATAAATATGCACTGGCAGATCTGCCGGAGCTTTTAGAGGCAGTCCAATACCGGTATGCGCATCGGTTTGGAGTGGAGATTCAGACAGATGAGATTATGTCAGTTTATGGATCTCAGGAGGGAATGGCGCATATCGGAATGGCATTGTGTGATCCCGGGGATACCATTCTGGTTCCGAATCCGGGATATCCGCTGTTTGAAATGAGCGGAATCATGGCAGGTGCGAATGTGGAATATTATGAAATCCGTGAGGAGAACGGATATCTGCCGGATCTGAAAAATATCCCGGGAGAGGTTTTGGAGAGAACCAAATATATGGTAGTCTCTTATCCGTTGAATCCGGTCTGTGTCTGTGCTCCGGATCATTTTTATGAAGAACTGATCGCATTTGCAAAGGAGCATCATATTGTGATCATCCATGACAATGCATATTCGGATATTATTTTTACAAGAGAACAGGGGCGGTCCTTTTTATCCTTTGACGGTGCAAAAGAGGTAGGGGTAGAGTTTTATTCGTTGTCCAAGTCCTATAATCTTACGGGTGCCAGAATCTCATTTGTGGTGGGAAATAAAGCGATTGTAGAGAAGTTTAAAACGCTGCGTTCTCAGATTGATTATGGCATCTTTCTGCCGATTCAGAAGGCTGCGATCGCGGCGCTTACGGGGCCGGACGATTTCATCGAAAAGCAGAGGCAGGAGTATGCAAAAAGAAACTGTGCGCTGTGCGGCGGTCTGCGAAGGATCGGGTGGAATGTACCGGACAGTCAGGGGACAATGTTTGTGTGGGCAAAGATTCCGAAAGGCTATGCGTCGTCCTTTGATTTCTGTATGCAGCTTGTGGAGAAGACCGGACTTCTGGTAACGCCTGGAAGTGCGTTTGGAAGCGCGGGAGAAGGGTATATCAGAATGGCGCTGGTAGTTGATCTGCCCGTGATCGGGGAAATTCTTGAAGTGCTTGAGAAATCGGGGATGTTTTAGAAAAAAGAGGAGGAGACGAGTATGGACTATCAGAAAGTGATCGAACAGGCAAGGACATGTATCGGACCGTACTGTAAAGCGTGTGCAGTCTGTAACGGCAGAGCGTGCAAAAATACAATGCCGGGACCTGGAGCGAAAGGAATCGGAGATGTGGCGATCCGAAATTTTCAGAAATGGCAGGAGATCCGTATCAATATGGATACGATCTGTGAAAAGAAACCGGCTGATACGACAGTGACTCTGTTTGGAAAGGAGTTTTCCTACCCGTTTTTTGCAGGACCGGTAGGTGCTGTGAAGCTGCATTACGGGGAGAAATATACGGATCAGGAATATAATGAAATTTTACTGGCAGGATGTATGGAAGGAGGAATTGCGGCATTTACAGGTGACGGGTCAGATGCACGGGTAATGCAGGAAGCCACAGCGGCAGTCCAAAAACTGGGAGGTCTGGGAATCCCGACTGTAAAACCGTGGGATATGGATACGATTCGTGACAAAATGGAACTGGTCAAACGGTCAGGGGCTTTTGCTGTTGCAATGGATATTGATGCGGCCGGGCTTCCGTTTCTTCAGAATCTGAATCCGCCGGCGGGAAGCAAATCTGTGGAAGAGTTAAAAGAAATTGTGAAAATTGCTGAAATTCCATTTATTCTAAAAGGAATCATGACGGTCAGAGGGGCGAAAAAGGCTCTCGAGGCCGGTGCACAGGCGATTGTGGTGTCTAACCACGGAGGAAGAGTACTGGATCAATGTCCGTCTACAGCCGAAGTTCTTCCGGATATTGTGAAGGCAGTGGATGGCCGGATGAAGATTTTTGTGGACGGCGGGATCCGGACAGGAACGGATGTCTTTAAAGCACTGGCAATGGGCGCGGATGCGGCACTGATCGCCCGTCCGTTCGTGACCGCGGCATATGGTGCGGGAGTGCAGGGTGTGAGTGCATATACTGCAAAAACAGGTGGTGAATTAAGAGATACCATGGCAATGTGCGGTGCATTTGCTGTCAAGGAAATTACAGAGGAAATGCTCTGGTAAATGAGAGACTTTTTGTGAAAGTTTCCGTATTGACTCTGACTGCTCAAAGTGATAACATATTCGTTGCTGACACATGATATAGTTTATCCTGTGTGATAAAAACACTAAATATAGATAAAACAAAAGCGAAGGGAGCAGAAGTTGTATGATCAGAGTCATCAAGAAAGACGGGACAAAGGAAGATTTTAACGTGCAGAAAGTAGTTGTGGCTGTTAATAAATCTGCGTACCGTGCACTCATTAAATTCACAGATGAGGAGTTGGACTATATCTGTCGTTTCGTAGAAGAAAAGGTACAGACATTGGGAATTCAGGACGTCCCGATTGCAGAGATGCATAATGTGGTAGAGGGAGCCCTGGAAAAGGTAAATCCGGTGGTGGCAAAAAGTTATCGTGATTATCGTAATTACAAACAGGACTTTGTACAGATGCTGGATGAAGTATATAAAAAGAGCCAGTCCATCATGTATATCGGGGATAAAGAAAACAGCAACACGGACAGTGCGCTGGTATCAACAAAGAGAAGTCTGATCTTTAATGAGCTGAACAAAGAGCTTTATAAGAAATTCTTCCTGACAGTAGAAGAAATCCAGGCGATCCGTGAAGGGTATATTTACATTCACGATATGTCTGCGAGAAGAGATACGATGAACTGCTGCCTTTTTGATGTGAAAAATGTATTAAGCGGCGGATTTGAGATGGGGAATCTCTGGTATAATGAGCCGAAGACACTGGATACAGCATTTGATGTGATCGGGGATATCGTATTAAGTGCGGCCAGCCAGCAGTATGGTGGATTTACAGTGCCAAGTGTGGATGAGATCCTGGAACCATATGCAGAAAAATCTCACAAAAAACTGATTGAAAAATACAGAGCGTTGGGTCTGGATGAAGAAGCTGTACAAAAGATCGCATGGTCAGATCTGGAAAAAGAAATGGAACAGGGATTCCAGGGATGGGAATACAAGTTTAATTCGGTATCTTCCAGCCGCGGAGACTATCCGTTTATTACTGTGACAGCCGGAACACGGACAAGTATTTATGGAAAACTGGCAACGATCAAGATGCTGGAAGTGAGAAAGAACGGACAGGGAAAAGAAGGTCACAAAAAGCCGGTACTCTTTCCGAAGATCGTATTTTTGTACGATGAGAATCTGCATGGACCGGGAAAACCGCTGGAAGATGTGTTTGAAGCAGGGATTGAATGCTCCAGAAAGACCATGTATCCGGATTGGTTAAGCCTGACAGGAGATGGTTATGTTCCGAGCATTTACAAAAAATACGGCAAGATCATCAGCCCGATGGGATGTCGTGCATTTCTTTCTCCATGGTATGAGAGGGGCGGCATGAAGCCGGCAGATGAAAATGATACACCGGTATTTGTGGGAAGATTTAATATCGGTGCGATCAGCTTACATCTTCCGATGATCTATGCAAAGGCACAGCAGGAAGGAAAGCCGTTCTTTGAAGTGCTGGATTATTATCTGAATCTGATCCGCAAGCTGCATCAGAGAACGTATGATTATCTGGGTGAGATGAAAGCCTCTACGAACCCGCTGGCATATTGTGAAGGAGGATTCTACGGCGGAAACTTAGGATTATATGACAAGATCAAGCCGCTGTTAAAATCAGCGACAGCTTCCTTTGGAATTACAGCACTTAACGAACTGCAGCAGCTTCACAACAAAAAGTCCCTTGCAGAGGATGGGGCATTTGCGGTGGAGACACTGGAATACATCAACAAACGTGTGGAAGAATTTAAGAATGAAGACGGACATCTGTATGCGATTTACGGAACACCGGCAGAGAATCTCTGCGGAGTTCAGGTGCAGCAGTTCCGCAAAAAGTATGGAATCATTGAAAATGTATCGGACAGAGAATATGTCAGCAACAGTTTTCACTGTCATGTAACAGAAGAGATCACACCGATTGAAAAACAGGACCTGGAAGGACGTTTCTGGAACCTGAGCAACGGCGGAAAAATCCAGTATGTAAAATATCCGATCAGTTACAATGTGGATGCGATCAAATCTCTTGTGAGACGTGCTATGGCAAAAGGGTACTATGAGGGCGTCAATCTGTCGTTGTCTTATTGTGATGACTGCGGTCACGAAGAGCTGGATATGGATGTATGTCCGGAGTGTGGAAGTACCAATCTTACAAAAATAGAAAGAATGAACGGTTATCTCTCTTATTCCAGAGTCAAAGGCGACACTCGGCTCAATGACGCAAAGATGGCGGAGATTGCAGAAAGGAAGAGTATGTAACATGCAGTATCACAATATTACAAAAGATGATATGCTGAACGGAGACGGACTTCGGGTAGTATTGTGGGTGGCGGGATGCACTCACGGATGCAAGGAGTGTCAGAATCCTGTGACCTGGGATCCAAACGGCGGACTTTTGTTTGATGAACGCGCAAAAGAAGAGCTGTTTGAGCAGTTGGAAAAAAGTTATATCAGCGGAATCACATACAGCGGAGGAGATCCGTTGTATGTGGGGAACAGAGAGGCGATTACCGCACTTGCAAAAGAGATCCGTGAAAAGTTCCCGGAAAAGACACAGTGGCTGTACACCGGGTATGAGTGGAATCAGATTCAAAATGAGGCGATCATACCGTATCTGGATGTAGTTGTGGACGGCAGATTTGAAGTGGAACAAAAGGATACGAAGCTGCACTGGAAGGGTAGCGCGAATCAGAAAGTGATCGATGTGCAGGACAGTCTGAAAACAGGAAAAATTGTGCTGCATGATGCATAAAACCGAACAGAAAAGGAAGAGACAATGAAAAGAATTGCAAAATTTCACAAGGTAAGTCTGGAGCAGTTTAAAAAAGACTGGATTGATACGTTCGGACTGGATGAAGAAGCAAATATCGAAGAGATTTATGAAAATATCAAACTGCCAAGAAGAGCGACTGCAGGTTCTGCAGGGTATGATTTCTTTGCTCCGGTACGTTTGATCCTGGAGCCGGGAGAGACTTTGAAGATTCCCACCGGAATTCGCGTGGAGATGGATCCGGAGTGGGTGCTGAAGTGTTATCCGAGAAGCGGACTGGGATTCAAATACCGTCTGCAGCTGAATAATACAGTAGGCATCATTGACAGTGATTATTTTTATTCAGATAATGAAGGGCATATGTTCTCCAAGATTACAAATGATACCAATGAAGAGAAAACCATTGATATCGCGCAGGGAGAAGGTTTTATGCAGGGGATTTTTGTGGAATATGGAATCACGGTGGACGATGATGTGACAGATGTAAGAAATGGTGGTTTTGGAAGCACCACAAAATAGAAAGAACAAAACCTTACAGGATTGTAAGTAAATTTAAGAAAAATGTAAGAAAATATTATGGAAGAATACAGTTGAATTCTATATACTGGACGTAGAAACTAAGAGTTACTTCAGAAAAAGGATGGTACAGTATGAAATGGATCAAGAGACTGTGTTCTTTCATTTTTTTATGTTTGTTTTTGGTTGTTGCATTTATGCTCTGGCGAGGGTATGGAGACTGTCAGGATGCATTAAAGAAAATGAGTGTACAACAAATGGGTGCACAGATACAGGCAAAAGAGGATTACACGACACTGGATCAGCTGCCAAAGGATTATATCGATGCAGTACTGGCGGTAGAGGATAAGCGGTTTTATAAGCATCCGGGGATCGATCCGCTTGCGATATGCAGGGCATTGTACAATGATATCCGTGCAGGATCATATGTAGAAGGCGGAAGTACGATCACGCAGCAGCTTGCGAAAAATCAGTTTTTTACACAGGATAAAAAGATCAGTCGGAAAGTGGCAGAGATGTTTATGGCATTTGAGATTGAAAAAGTCTATGATAAGGATACGATATTGGAGCTGTATTTAAATTCCATTTATTTCGGAAACGGTTATAACTCTGTGGCGGAAGCCTGCCGTGGATATTTCGGGAAGGAACCAATGGAAATGAATTTTGATGAATGTACAATGCTGGCCGGGATTCCGAATGCACCGAGTGCATACAATCCGCTGGTAAATCCGGATCTGGCGTATCAAAGGCAGCAGCAGGTGATCCGAAAGATGGAAAAAGCAGGGTTTTTGAATAAATAGAAAAGAATCGGGAAATCTAACCATAGAAGCAAACCGGAATTGCACGAGACTGTGTTTTGTGGCAGTCCGGGAAGGGAAGGACAGACATTCTATGGTAATTAAGAATACAAAAAAGATCAGTGACTCATTTATGGAAAATATTTCCTATATGGATCGGACATTGCCTGTGGGAAAAAGTTTTGATCTGATAAAACGGACAATCGAGATTGGTGAAAGAAAAGCAGTTCTTTATTTTATTGACGGTTTTGTAAAAGATGAAGCCATGCTCAAGCTGATGGATTCTTTTATGGGCGTGACAAAGGAGGCAATGCCAAAAGAGGCAGAAATGTTTTCTCAGAGGCATGTACCATATATTGAGGTTGATGTGCTGAAAGATTTTGATCAGGTGCTGCGGAACGTGTTATCCGGAGTGACCTGTCTGTTTATAGAAGGATATGCCGCCTGTATTGCGATTGACACAAGGACATATCCGGCCAGAAGTGTGGAAGAACCGGACAAAGATAAATCGCTTCGAGGCTCCAGAGATGGATTTGTGGAGACAATCGTATTTAATACAGCGCTGATGCGGCGGCGTATCCGGGATGAACATCTGATTATGGAGATGACGGAAGCCGGGCAGACTTCCCGCACGGATATCGTGATCTGTTATATGTCAGACCGAGTTGACAAGGAACTTCTTGCCAATGTAAAATCAAGGATCGAAAGCCTGCATATCGACGATCTGAAGATGAACCAGCAGACGCTTGCGGAGGCAATGTTCAAGAGAAAATGGTTCAATCCGTTTCCGAAATTTAAGTTTACAGAGAGACCGGATACCGCGGTGGCGTGTCTTCTGGAAGGCAAAGTAATCATTTTAGTAGATAATTCCCCTTCTGCTATGATTCTTCCGACTTCGATTCTGGATATGATTGAGGAAGCAAATGATTATTATTTTCCAACAGTGACAGGGATGTATTTGAAGGTTTCCAGAGCAATCATCACGATTCTGACGGTGTTTATGACACCGGTATATCTGTTATTCATGATGAACCCGTCCTGGATCCCGAGCATGTTTGAATTTACTGCCGTCCGTGATGTGATCAACGTCCCGCTTGTGCTGCAGTTTTTGATTCTGGAGCTTTGTATTGACGGATTGCGTCTTGCTGCGCTGAACACACCGAGTATGCTCAGTACACCACTCAGTGTGATCGCAGGTCTGGTGCTCGGAGAGTTTGCGGTGCAGTCCGGATGGTTCAACTCGGAAGTGATGCTGTATATGGCATTTGTAGCGGTGGCAAACTATACGCAGCCGAACTTTGAGATGGGATATGCATTGAAATTTATGCGTCTGATCCTCCTGGTTCTGACTGCAGTTCTGGATTGGATCGGATTTTTACTTGGATGTTTATTCATCCTGTGCTTTTTGATATTTAACAAGACTCTGTCTGGAAGAAATTATTTGAATATTAAGTTGAATTAGAAAACAGGCCGGGGATTGCGGCAAAATGCTGCATTGTCCGGTCTGTTCTGTTAAAAAGCAGAAAAGGAATGAAAAAAATTTTGCGAAATGCAAAAAAAAATGATATGATTAAGAAAATCAGACAACAGGAGGGATGAAGGAAATGCGGGACTATATTATTACAGTGAACAGTACAGTGGATATGCCGAAGGAATGGCTGGCGGAACGGGGCGTTCCGGTGATTCCTCTGAAGTATACAATGGAAGGAAAAACCTATACAGATATGGAAGGCCTGACACCAAAAGAGTTCTTTGGCAAACTCAGAGAAGGAAAGATGTCTGTGACGTCCCAGGTGAATCCGGAAGAGGCGAAAGAGATGTTAGAGCCGTTTGTGAAAGAAGGAAAGGATGTACTGCATCTGAGTTTTTCTTCGGGGCTGAGCGGAACTGCCAATAGTATGAGGATGGCGGCAGAAGAACTCTCAGAAGAATACCCGGAAAGAAAGATCCTTGCAGTGGATACGCTTTGCGCCTGCATGGGAGAAGGACTTCTTTTACATAAAGCGCTGCAGTTAAAAGCAGCCGGGAAGACAATGGAAGAGGTTGCACAGTGGGTGGAAGAAAATAAACTTCATATCTGTCATAATGTAACGGTGGATGATCTCCATCATCTGCACCGTGGAGGAAGGATCTCCAAAGCAACGGCAGTGCTTGGCAGCATGGTGCAGATCAAGCCGATCATTCATGTAGATAACGAAGGCAGGCTTCAGGTGATCGGGAAAGAACGAGGACGTAAGAAGTCTCTGAATAAGATTGTCGATATGGCAGCAGAACAGGCAAAAGGCTGGGAAAATGATCTGGTATTGATTACCCACGGTGATTGTATCGAAGAGGCAGAATATGTGGCAGGACGAGTTCGTGAAAAACTGGGTGTAGATCATATTCTGATCAATAATATCGGAACTGTGATCGGAAGCCATACCGGACCGGGAGTTGTGGCTGTATTCTGTATGGGTGAGAAAAGATAGAACAAAAAGAAAGTAAATAGAGAAACGGTAAAAAAGAGTTGTCAAGAAACAGCGAAAATCCCGCGGATGCAATAATCCGCGGGATTTTTATTACATGGTGATAATACCAAACGCATTCAGAATAGAACTGATCAAAATCGCGATCAGGAAGATTGGAGCAATCCATTTGATCATGACTGTGAACATTTTTTTGCTTTTGAATGCGCCGTTATCAGAAGCTTCTACTTCATCAATGATGGCCTGCGGCTTGATCACGAATCCTACGAAGACGCAAGTCAGTACGGCAACGATCGGCATCAGCACACTGTTACTGATGAAGTCCATAGCATCCAGAATGGACATTCCCAGAGGCTTGATAAAGTCAAGTGCTCCAAATCCGAGGGAAGTCGGAATTCCAATCAGCAGTGAATAAACAGCGACCAGGATGCAGGTAAACCTTCTTGACCATTTGAATTTATCCATAAAAATGGAAACGATAGTCTCCATCAAAGAGATGGAAGAGGTCACTGCGGCAAAAAATACAAGGATAAAGAACACGGTTCCAAGTACGGTTCCAAGAGGCATGCTTGCAAATACCTTCGGGAGAGTGATGAACATCAGTCCGGCGCCTGCATTCAAGGCAGATTCATCTCCGCCTGAGAAGATAAATACAGATGGAACGATCATCAATCCTGCAAAAAAGGCAAATCCGGTATCGAAAATCTCAATCTGTCGTACAGAGCTTTCCAGATTTGTAGATTTCGGCATATAGGATCCATAAGTAATCATGATTCCCATAGCAAGTGACATGGAATAAAAAAGCTGTCCCATTGCTGCCAGAACGGTCATGACTGAGAAGTTTGACATATTCGGAAGCAGATAGTATTTTAATCCGTCCATGGCACCGTCCATGGTCAGGACATAAATTGCAATCCCAACAGTCAGAACAGCAAGAATGGGCATCATCACTTTGCTGACTTTCTCAATTCCCTTTTCCACACCGAAGAGCACGACAAGTGCTGTCAGAGCAATGAACAGTGAGAACCAGAGAATCGGGGATGCTGTGCTTGCAGTGAATTCGGAAAAATAAGAATCACCGGATACAGTGGCAGCACCTTCTGTGATAAAAGCATAAAAGTATTTTAAAACCCATCCTCCGATTACTGAATAATAAGGAAGGATGATGATTGGAACGATTGCGGCAAGGATGCCTAAAAAGCCAAATCGTTTATCCAGTTTTTGGAAAGCGCCGATGGCACTCAAACCGGTCTTGCGTCCGATGGCGATCTCTGCTACCATTAGTGTAAATCCGAATGTGACCGCTAATATGATGTAGCAGATCAAAAAAGAACCTCCGCCATATTTTGCTGCCAGATACGGGAATCGCCAGATATTCCCAAGCCCTACGGCTGATCCGGCAGCGGCAAGAATAAAAGCGATCTTGCCGGAAAAATTACTTCTGTTTGTTTTCATATAGAAACCTCCTCAACTCTTTCACTTTAGCCAGAATACTAAAAATAGATTGCGCTCTGTTATTAAGTGGTATTATGCCATGGATAGTGAAAAAAAACAAGTTAAATTAGTGAATTAAAGTGAAAAAGCAGTAAAGTTTTTAAAATAGAGAAAAGATGTTGACAGAAGCAGGAAAGTATGGTAAATTATATTTTGCGCAAAGCGAAAAACAAAGTAGAGTATCCACTCTCACCATAGCACAAGTGAGTGACTATTGGTCTGATATTGTTACATGCAGAAAGTTTCCTGTATAGGCTCTGTTATGTAGTGAGATTGGGTGGATATGAGATTCACTCTTTTTTTATGCTTGTGCGAAGGGAAACCTAAGGGAAATTCATTTGACGGAGGTATACGACCATTAGCGATTTAATGATTAACGAGCAGATCAGAGACAGAGAAGTCCGTCTGATTGGCGAGGATGGGGAACAGTTAGGAATTATGTCATCCAGAGAGGCAATGAAACTTGCCGCTGAAGCAAATCTGGATCTTGTAAAGATTGCGCCGACTGCGAAGCCGCCGGTATGCAAGATTATCGATTACGGTAAATACAAGTACGAACAGACAAGAAAAGAAAAAGAAGCTAAGAAAAAGCAGAAAACTGTAGAAGTAAAAGAAGTGCGTTTATCACCGAATATTGATACAAACGACCTGAATACAAAGGTGAACAATGCGAAGAAGTTCATCGGAAAAGGAAATAAAGTAAAGGTTACCTTGCGTTTCCGCGGAAGAGAAATGGCACACGTACAGTCAAGCAAGCACATTCTGGATGATTTTGCGGCATTGCTTGAAGATGTGGCAGTTGTTGAAAAACCGGCAAAAATGGAAGGACGCAGCATGAGCATGGTTTTAACTGAAAAACGTTAAAATAAAAAAATACGGACATATGTCCAGCAGGGCAGTACATTAAAGGAGGAATTTATCATGCCAAAAATTAAAACAAATAGAGCGGCAGCAAAACGCTTCAAAAAAACAGGTACAGGAAAACTGAAAAGAAATAAAGCTTACAAGAGCCATATCTTAACAAAGAAGTCTACAAAGAGAAAGAGAAATCTCAGACAGGCTACAATTACTGATGCTACAAATGTAAAGAACATGAAGAAAGTTTTACCATATCTGTAAGATTTGTAAAAGTAATAAGAGGAGGATTAAGAAATGGCAAGAATTAAAGGCGGAATGAACGCTAAGAAGAAACATAATAGAACATTGAAGTTAGCAAAAGGATACAGAGGAGCACGTTCTAAACAGTACAGAGTTGCAAAACAGTCTGTAATGAGAGCTCTCACATCTGCTTACGCAGGAAGAAAAGAGCGCAAACGTCAGATGAGACAGCTTTGGATTGCACGTATCAATGCAGCTGCAAGAATGAATGGATTATCTTACAGCAAATTTATGCACGGACTGAAAGTTGCAGGCGTAGATATGAACAGAAAAATGCTTGCTGAGCTTGCAGTAAGTGATAAAGAAGGATTTGCAACATTAGCAGAGCTTGCAAAATCTAAACTTGCTTAATAGAAAGACAAAAAAGATGAGAGATCGATGGAAAAAGTCGATCTCTTTTTTGTTCGAAGAAGAAAGTGACACTGTCAGATGAGAAATTGCAAAGAGGAATTGCGCAGTTTCTAAAAGTCTGATTATAATGAAAAAGAGAAATAATATAAATTATTCAAAAAATTAGAAAAATTTAAAAAAATCAGTTGACATTTTTGCGTATCAGTAGTATTATACTAAATGTAGCGTGTGGTGAACAAAACAGGCTATGGTAAGCGGAAGTGTCGGAACTGGCAGACGAGCAAGACTAAGGATCTTGTGATCAATGCGATCGTGTGGGTTCAAGTCCCATCTTCCGCATAATGAGAGAAGCATTTACAGGAAACTGTAAGTGCTTTTGTTTTATGGGATTAGGATATCTAAGGTTACTGGTAGGAGAATTACAAAGGTATTGACGGCTGGAAACTACCTTTTGCCATAGAAGGAGAGAAGAGTATCTTTGATGGGTTGGAAATTTCAAAAGATACAAAGCTTTGTGAAGCGTATATGGGGAAATATCCGGTTATTTCAATTTCCCTTAAAGGAATCAATGCTGCTGCTTATGAGGATGCATTTGATTTTGCAGTTCAGATTATGCAAAGAACAGCGGAAGAATTCCAGTTTCTATCAGATAGTGAATACCTGAGCGAACATGATAAATCTGTATATAGAGAACTTTTGGACAGTAATATGAGCGAAACTGTATTTTGCGGTGGACTGAAAATATTGTCAAAATTATTAGAGAAGCATTATAGATTAAAAGTAATTCTTTTAATTGATGAATATGATGTTCCATTAGCAGAGGCATTTGAAAATGGGTATTATGAGCAAATGATATTTCAAGACTATGTAAATGTGTTTCCGGAAAACTATTGGATCAACACCAGCAGTAATGATGCCGTCAAGAAATTTATTCAAATGTCCGACAATCTTAAAACCAAGCGTGAGATTGAAACTCTGCTTGCCGGCGGGGAAATCATAAAAGAGATTCATCAGGAGCTGATCTATCCGGAAATGTATCAGTCTTTAGAGAACGTCTGGAGTCTTTTATTTATGACGGGATATTTAACGCAGCGTGGAAGGGTTGATGCAAAGCCGTAGCGTTACCTGGAGTATAGAAAAACTCCTATGTTATAGTTTGTTGAAACTATTAAAAACAAAGAACATGAAAATTATAAACAAAAAAGGTATGATTCCGAACATGGAATCATACCTTTTTATAATATGCGGAAGATGGGACTTGAACCCACACAAGCGCAATGCTTACAAGATCCTTAGTCTTGCTCGTCTGCCAGTTCCGACACTTCCGCTCATTATGATGAAAAACTTACGTGAAGCACATCACTTTTAGTATAATACTATAGAGTTTTTGAAATGTCAACTATAAATTTGAAAAAAGTGTGTGATATAAAATTGACAATTCTGTGAAACGTGATATACTAATAGAAAGTTTACAAGTAAACAAATGGAGGTGGAAAAATGAGCGCAGAGATGACAGTGGAAGGTATGATTTCTGTGTTTATGAAGATCAGGAAAGTGTATGCAGATGAGTTTGGGAGAATGTTGGGAAATGAGACATATTCTCCGAATGAAATATCAATTTTGCTGTTTTTGGCAAATAATCCTTCAATCGATACGAACAGTCAGTTATGTACATGTCTCGGCGTTTCCAAGGCACTTGTATGCAGAAGTGTAGATGCGCTGCTGGGGAAGGAGATGATCATCAGTGTGGCAGATGACCATGATAAGAGAGTGCAGCATCTAAAGCTGACAGAACATGCACTTCCTGTGATCGAACAGCTTGGAGGAATCAAGCGGAAGATCGATCAGGAGATCCTTGAGGGGATTCCTGAAGAGGATATTGCAAATATGGCCAATACAATGGAGAAGATTTTTGCGCGATTTGAAGAACGGGCAAAAGGGAAGGAGTCATCATTATGAAACTGAAAATGTCAAAAGAGGTGGATCTGGGGAAGGAGCCGATCGGACACTTGTTATTCGTACTGGCAGTGCCTTCTATTATCTCACAGGTGGTCAATGCACTTTATAATATGGTGGACAGGATGTATATCGGACATATTCCGGGAGAGGGTGCGGCAGCACTTACCGGACTTGGTGTATGTTTTCCGATTATTATGATCGTCTCTGCATTTGCGGCACTGATGGGAATGGGAGGCGCACCAAGAGCCAGTATTCTGATGGGAAAAAAGGATAATGAGGGTGCAGAGAAGATACTGGGAAACTGTTTTTCTGCACTGGTGATTACCGCTGTTGTTTTGACAGCTCTGGTGCTTGTATTTAAGCGTCCTTTACTGATGATGTTTGGCGCCAGTGAAAATACGCTGGGATACGCAGAAAGCTATCTGAACATTTATGCGGTTGGAACGATTTTTGTACAGCTGACACTTGGACTCAATGCATTTATCGCCGCACAGGGCTTTTCTAAGATCAGTATGATGACAGTTGTGATCGGTGCAGTGACAAATATTGTGCTGGATCCGATCTTCATTTTTGGATTCCATATGGGCGTGCGGGGAGCCGCTCTGGCAACGGTGCTCTCTCAGGCAATCAGCGCAGTCTGGGCAATCCGTTTCCTTTCTGGAAAAGATACGGTGCTGAGATTGAAAAAAGAGAATTTCAGAATTCGAAAAGATGTGATGGTTCCATGTATCGGGCTTGGGTTTGCGCCGTTTATCATGCAGTCTACAGAGAGTATTCTGGTATTGTGCTTTAACTCTTCTTTATTAAAATATGGTGGAGACCTGGCAGTAGGCGCCATGACCATCCTTTCCAGTGTGATGCAGTTTGCCATGCTGCCTCTGCAGGGGTTGACCCAGGGAGGACAGCCGATCATCAGTTATAACTTTGGAGCCAACAATCCAGAACGTGTGAGAAAAGGATTCCGTCTGCTGTTGTTGTCGTCAGTGATTTATGCGGCCTGTATCTGGGCAGTAGCAGAACTGCTTCCGGGTGTATTTGTTACGATCTTTACCAATGACTTGCAGCTGGCAGAATTTGCAAGATGGGCGATGCGTATTTATATGGCGGCAGTGGTACTGATGGGAGCACAGATTGCCTGTCAGCAGACGTTTATTGCGTTTGGAAATTCTAAAATTTCAGCGTTTTTGGCAATGTTTCGAAAGATCATCGTGTTGATTCCGCTGATCTATATCCTGCCGGTATTTCTGGAAGACAATGTACAGGCAGTGTTCCTGGCAGAACCGATCGCAGACGTGATCGCGGTTGCGACAACGTTGATCTTGTTTCGAAAAAACTTCAAAAAAGTACTGGCGGAAATGAAACAAAAATCAGAAACGCAAGATATCTGATTTTTTAAGCAAAATCGCCATGGAGGGTGATCGCCAGTCGTTACGAAAAGAAAACCACATGGATTTTATGAAATGCAGTGTATTTCACAGAAGGTCATGCGGTTTTTTCTGATTTCAGGATAAAAAAGAAACAGATGGGAAAACTAAGACAGAAAGGATCGGGAGGGCAAATCATGTTAGAAAAAGTAGATTTGACAATGAAGATGGAAAAAAGTGAATACAAGGCAAAAATGACTGCTTTGAAGCTGCAGATGGGAAAACTTCAGAGGCAGTGTAAGGAAATGGGGCTTCCGATCATGATTGTATTTGAAGGATTTGATGCCGCAGGAAAAGGAATGCAGATCGGAAAACTGATTCAGAGTCTGGATCCGAGGGGATTTGAAGTATTTACGGTGAAAGAGGAGACAAAAGAGGAAGCGATGCACCCTTTTTTGTGGCGGTTTTGGACGAAGACACCGCAAAGAGGCCGGATGGCAGTATATGATGGAAGCTGGTATATTAAGGTGCTCAGTGACCGGTTTGAAAAGAAAATGCGAGAATCGGAAATAGAAAACTGCTATCGCTCGATCTGTTCCTTTGAAAAACAGATCACGGAGGACGGGACACTTCTGATTAAATTGTTTTTGGATATCGATCAAAAGGAACAGAAAAAACGGTTTGATAAACTCATGGAGTCTAAAGATACGGCGTGGCGTGTGACAAAGGCAGATCTGAAGAAAAATGAAAAGTATGATCAGTATCAGGAAATGATAGAAGAAATGCTGCAGAGGACAGATACGGAATATGCCCCCTGGACGATTGTGGAGGCTACAGACAGACGCTATGCAACAGTCAAAATCTACACCGTGATCACGCAGATGCTGACAGCAGGGATTGACAACAGGCGCAGGGAGATTGCAAGGGAGACGGCGGCAGAGGTGATCCGGGAAGCGGAAAAAGAGGCGTCTGAGAATAGAAGTCTGATAGATGGAGCAACAAAAGGGTTTCAGGAATCTGTGCTGGCAAAAGTGGACTTAAGTTTGTGTTGTGACAGGAAAACGTATCGGAAAAAGCTCAAAGAATATCAGAAAAAGATCGAGAAGCTGCATGGAGAGCTGTATCAGAAGCGCATTCCGGTGGTAATCGGGTTTGAAGGCTGGGATGCTGCCGGAAAAGGAGGAGCGATCAAGCGGCTGACAGAAAAGATGGATGCCAGGGGATATGTGGTGAATCCTACAGCGGCGCCGAATGATCTGGAGAAAGCACATCATTATCTCTGGAGATTCTGGAAAAACATGCCAAAGGACGGGCATATCGCAATTTTTGACAGAACCTGGTACGGCAGGGTGATGGTAGAGCGGATAGAAGGGTTTTGTACGCAGGAAGAGTGGAAACGGGCGTATAAGGAGATCAATGATATGGAAAAGGATCTCGCGGACGCAGGGGCTGTAGTTTTGAAATTCTGGATGCAGATTGACAAAAAAGAGCAGGAAAAGCGATTCAGACAGCGGCAGGAAAATCCGGAAAAGCAGTGGAAGATCACAGAAGAAGACTGGAGAAACCGTGAAAAATGGGAGCAGTATGAGGAGGCGGTCAATGAGATGCTGATCCGGACTTCCACAGAATATGCTCCATGGATCGTGGTAGAGGGAAATGATAAATATTACGCCAGATTAAAAGTGCTTGAGACGGTGATCGATGCACTGGAAAAAAGAATTTCAAAAAAATAAAGGAAAAGAGATGTGACCGCAGAATATAATAAGTGTAGGGGATTTTAAATGCTCAAAAATGAAAGAGAAGTAAGAGGCAGACATGTATTATTCGGAAGAAGTAATCGAAGAAGTAAGAACAAAAAATGATATTGTGGATGTGATCTCAGGATATGTGAGACTGCAGAAAAAAGGTAGTTCCTATTTCGGACTCTGTCCGTTTCACAATGAAAAGTCCCCCTCTTTTTCCGTAAGCAGAGAAAAGCAGATGTATTACTGCTTTGGCTGTGGAGCGGGAGGAAATGTATTTACATTTCTGATGGATTATGAGAATTTTTCATTTGTGGAAGCACTGAAGTTTCTGGCGGACAGGGCAGGTGTCGTACTCCCTGAGATGGAGTATTCAAAAGAAGCAAAAGCCAGGGCAGACAGAAAGACACAGCTTCTTGAGATCAACAAGCTGGCAGCGCAGTATTTTTATGTGCAGCTGAAGTCTGAACAGGGAAAGACGGCGCACGCATATCTGACCGGCAGGCAGTTGTCAGAGGAGACGATCAAGGCATTTGGTCTCGGATATTCCAGCAAGTACAGCGATGATCTCTTTCGTTACCTCAGAAAAAGGGGGTATACGGAAGATCTGATCCGTCAGGCGGGGCTGATCAATACCGATGAGAAAAATGGTGTTTATGACAAATTCTGGAATCGGGTGATGTTTCCGATCATGGATGTGAACAACCGGGTCATCGGATTTGGCGGGCGTGTGATGGGAGACGCAAAGCCAAAGTATCTGAATTCACCGGAGACAGAGATCTTTGACAAGAGCCGTAATCTGTACGGACTGAACCGGGCGCGCACATCAAGAAAGCCGTATTTTCTGGTGTGTGAGGGCTATATGGATGTGATCGCGCTGCATCAGGCGGGATTTACCAATGCAGTGGCGTCACTGGGAACTGCATTGACGACCGGGCATGCGGCATTGATCAAGCGGTATGTTCAGGAAGTATATCTGACCTATGACAGCGATGAGGCAGGGACGAGAGCGGCGCTTCGGGCAGTTCCGATCTTGAAGGAAGCCGGGATCACTGCAAAGGTGATCCGGATGGATCCATATAAGGATCCGGATGAATTTATCAAGAATCTGGGCGCTGAGGAATTTGAACGCAGGATCGGAAATGCGAGAAACGGATTTATGTTCGGACTGGAGATGCTGGAGAAAGAGTATGATATGAATTCTCCGGAAGGAAAGACTGCATTTTTCCAGGAGGCTGCAAGGCGTCTGATCGGCTTTGAGGATGAACTGGAGCGGAACAACTATATTGAAGCGGTTGCGGGTACATATCGGGCCACAGTTGAGAGCCTGCAAAAACTGGTGGCAAAGATGGCGGTGAGAGAAGGAATGGCAAAGCCGGTGGAGCGTCCGAAGCAGGCCACAGGCAGCGAGAAGCCGAAAGAAGACGGGGCGAAGATTTCCCAGAAAATTCTGCTTACCTGGATGATCGAGGACAGAAGACTGTTTGGAATCATTCAGAAGTATATCAGTCCGGAAGATTTTCCGGAACCTCTGTACCATACAGTGGCAGAATTTTTATATCACCAGTATGAGGAAGGAGAATTAAATCCCGCCAAGATCCTGAATCATTTTACAAAGGAAGAAGAACACCGGGAAGCAGCTTCGTTGTTTCATACGAAGATCCAGAAGCTGACGACCAAAGAGGAACGGGAAAAAGCACTGCAGGAGACAATCGTAAAAGTCAAGACACACAGTATCGATTACAGGACCATGCATCTGGAACCGACAGATATCATCGGACTTCAGAAGCTGATGGAGGAAAAGCGAAAACTGGATGACTTGAAGAAACTGCATATTTCTATTGAATAAGGATAAAATAAAACAAGACAGTCTGCGTTTGCTGCAGACAGAGGAAGGATGGACACATGGAAGAAAACATTCAGAAGTTTACGGAGAGACTCAGAGAACTGGTAGCACAGGGAAAGAAAAAGAAAAGTATACTGGAGATCCAGGAGATCAATGACTTTTTTGCGGATATGGAACTGGAAGCAGAACAGATGGAAAAGGTATTTGAGTATCTGGAAGCCAACAATATTGATGTATTGCGTATCAGCAGTGACGATGATCTGGACGTAGACATGGACGTGATCATGGCAGAAGAAGCGGATGATGTAGATATGGAGAATATTGACCTGTCAGTTCCGGACGGTGTCAGCATTGAAGATCCGGTCAGAATGTATTTAAAAGAGATCGGAAAAGTTCCGCTCTTAAGTGCAGACAGAGAGATTGAGCTGGCGCAGAGAATGGAAGAAGGAGATGAAGATGCAAAGAAAGAGCTTGCAGAAGCGAACCTTCGTCTTGTAGTCAGCATTGCAAAACGTTATGTAGGACGCGGAATGCTGTTTCTGGATCTGATCCAGGAGGGAAATTTAGGACTGATCAAAGCAGTGGAAAAATTTGATTATCACAAAGGATACAAATTCAGTACGTATGCTACCTGGTGGATCCGTCAGGCGATCACAAGAGCAATCGCAGATCAGGCAAGAACGATTCGTATTCCGGTGCATATGGTGGAGACGATCAACAAACTGATCCGTGTGTCCAGACAACTTCTGCAGGAGCTCGGAAGAGAGCCGCTGCCGGAAGAGATCGCAAAAGAACTGGATATGCCGGTAGAACGTGTGCGTGAGATTTTGAAGATTTCCCAGGAGCCGGTATCTTTGGAGACACCAATTGGTGAGGAAGAAGACAGTCATCTGGGAGATTTTATCCAGGACGATAACGTACCGGTACCGGCAGAGGCAGCAGCGCAGACACTGCTCAAAGAGCAGCTTGATGAAGTGCTGGATACACTCACAGAAAGAGAACAGAAAGTGCTTCGCCTTCGTTTCGGAATGAATGACGGACGTGCCAGAACGCTGGAGGAAGTTGGAAAAGAATTTGATGTTACCCGTGAACGTATCCGCCAGATTGAGGCAAAAGCACTCCGGAAGCTGCGTCATCCAAGCCGCAGCCGCAAACTGAGAGACTATCTGGACTAAGATATGAGGAATGAATTATCAAAAAGACTGCAGGCAGTGGCTGACCTTGTGACAGTCAGGGAGTGTGTGGCAGATATCGGAACGGATCACGCCTATATTCCGATTTATCTGACAGAGCATAAAAAAGTAAAAAAAGCGTTTGCAATGGATGTGAACGAAGGTCCGCTGATCCGGGCAGAAGAGCATGTAAGAGAAGCCGGATTAAAAGAGCAGATCAAGATGCGCAGATCCGATGGCCTGGAAAAACTGTCTCCGGGAGAAGTGGAAGCCGTCATTATCGCGGGTATGGGCGGCGGACTTGTGATGAGGATTCTGACAGAGGGACAGGCTGTGGCAGAGACATTACAAGAGTGTATTTTGCAGCCACAGTCGGAAATTGCAAAAGTGCGGGAATTTCTTCAGCAGAACGGTTATCAGATCGTGCAGGAAGAGATGGTACTGGATGAAGGAAAGTATTATCCAATGATGCGTGTGGTTCCTTCAAAGGAAAGCGAAAGAGAGAAGTGGGATGAAACCCAGCTTCGATACGGAAAATTACTTTTGGAGATGCGCCACCCCATACTGGAACAGTATTTAAAGAGAGAAGAACAGTTAAAAGCAGAGATTCTGGAAAAACTGGATCATCAGAGAGGGGAACATATCGCAAAGAGACAGGCAGAACTCAAAGAGGAGCTTGTCTGCATCAGGAAAGGACTGAAGTATTATGCAGTGTAAAGACATTATGGCAATGATTGAGGGTACATATCCCAAGAGTGCTGCTCTGGGATTTGACAATGTAGGGCTGCAGGCGGGAAGAAGTGAAAAAGAAGTCCGCCGGATTTATCTGGCGCTGGATGCAACAGATGCGGTCATTGAGGAGGCGATTGCGCAGGAAGCGGACATGCTCATTACCCATCATCCGCTGATTTTTTCGCCGCTTAAGCATATTACGGATGAAGATTTTATCGGCCGCAGGCTGTTAAAGCTGATCCGCAGTGATATTTCCTATTATGCAATGCATACCAATTATGATGTGCTTGGCATGGCAGAGCTTTCCGGACAGATTCTGGGACTGACAGATACCGAAGTGCTGGATGTGACCATGAATACACAGACAAAAGAAGAGGGGATCGGAAGAGTGGGATCCCTTCCAAAAGAGATGACACTGGAAGAATGCTGTGTTTATGTGAAGCATAAATTAAAACTGGGATCGGTCAAGGTGTTTGGAGATATGAAGCAGCCGGTAAAAAGACTTGCGGTTTCTCCGGGATCCGGGAAAAGTGCCATTGCTCCGGCTGTCTCAAAAGGAGCGGATGTTCTTGTAACCGGAGATATCGGACACCATGAAGGTCTGGATGCGGCGGCACAGGGCGTTTCGGTGATTGATGCGGGACATTATGGGACAGAGTATATTTTTATGGAAGATATGAAACGGTTTCTGGAAGAGAGACTTCCTGCAGCTAAAATCATCACCGCACCGGTCGTGCATCCGTTTCAGGTATTGTAAGATTCCAGACGGGAGGGCAGGCTTATGGAGAAAGAATTTTGTACCGTTCAGACAGGGGACAAGGTAAAGTGTTACGAGAGAGGAATTGCCTACAAGAAGATCGCAGAAGAATTTCAGGAAGAATACCCGGCCAAAATCGTACTGGCATTGGTGGACGGGACACGTCTTCAGGAATTGAACAAACGATTAAAGCAGGATTGTAAAATCGAATTTGTGACAGTGAAAGACCCGATCGGTTATGAGACTTATCGTCGAAGTCTCTGTTTTATGCTTGTCAAAGCAGTTCATGATGTCGGAGGACATGACAAGATCCGCAATGTGAAGATCCATTTTTCCGTCAGCAATGGGTATTACTGTACAATTGACGGAGATGTCGTTCTGGATCAGAAGTTTCTGGATCAGATTGATGCAAGGATGCATGAACTTGCAGAAGCCCAAATTCCGATCGAGAAGCGTTCTGTGCATACATCGGATGCAGTAGAGCTTTTTGGCAGACACGGGATGTATGACAAGGAAAGGCTGTTTGGATACCGGAGGGTTTCCAAGGTAAATATCTACCGGATGAATGAGTTTGAGGATTATTACTATGGATATATGGTGCCGGATTCCGGGTATTTAAAGAATTTTGCGCTGCATCTGTATGATGAAGGATTTGTACTCCAGATGCCGTTCCGAAAGGAACCGGATGTAGTCCCGGCCTTTGAACCGCGTGAAAAGCTGTTTCAGGTATTAAAGAGCAGTGTGCAGTGGGGCGATCTTCAGAATATTGAGACAGTCGGAGCACTTAATGACATGGTCACAAAATATGATATGCGTGAGATCGTACTTGTGCAGGAGGCTTATCAGGAACGGCAGATCGCACAGATCGCCGCGCAGATTGCCGCGAAGCCGGAAACAAAGCTGGTGATGATCGCAGGACCGTCTTCATCCGGAAAAACAACGTTTTCGCACAGGCTCTCCATTCAGCTTCGGACGCAGGGAATGAGACCGCATCCGATCGCAGTGGACAATTATTTTGTGGATCGGGAAAAAACACCCCGGGATGAGGATGGCAATTACAATTTTGAATGTCTGGAGGCCATTGACATCGAGCAGTTCAATAAGGATATGCAGGCACTTTTAGCCGGAGAGGCGGTGCATCTTCCAATCTTTGATTTTAAGAAAGGAAGCAGGAGCTATGACACGACTCCGACACAGCTGAAGGAACAGGATATTCTTGTGATCGAAGGAATTCACTGTTTGAATCCGGAGCTTTCCCGCCAGCTTTCATCAGACCGGAAGTTTAAGATTTACATCAGTGCTCTGACACAGTTGAATATTGATGAGCACAACCGGATTCCTTCTACAGACGGAAGACTGATCCGGCGGCTGGTGCGGGATGCCAGAACAAGAGGAACTTCTGCACAGAAAACGCTTGCAATGTGGTCGTCAGTCAGAAGAGGGGAGGAAGAGAATATTTTTCCGTATCAGGAAGAAGCGGATGTGATGTTTAATTCTTCCCTGTTGTATGAACTGGCTGTTTTAAAACAGTATGTGGAGCCTCTTTTGTTCGGAGTGGAAAAGGATTCACCGGAATATCTTGAGGCGAAAAGACTTTTGAAATTTTTTGACTATTTTATCGGAATCGGAAGTGACTATGTTCCGGCAAATTCGCTGCTCAGAGAATTTATCGGAGGAGGGTGCTTCCCGGTATAAGAGAAAAGAAGGGAAGAGACATGGGACAGAAGCGTAAAAAGATCAATGGAAAAGAGCTTGTACTGGATATTTCTTATGATATTGTGGGAAGTGTATTATATGCCCTTGGGATTTATACGTTTGCAAAAACGGCAGATTTTGCACCGGGCGGATTATCCGGTCTGGCGCTGATCATGAATCATTTATGGAGATTTCCGATTGGTATTACAACCCTTGCTCTGAATATTCCGCTTATCATTTTGAGCTTTAAGCTGGTAGGACGAAGGTTTATGTTCAAATCAGCAAGAACCATGATTGTTTGTACGATATTTCTGGATCTTATTTTTCCGTATACAAAGCCTTATACAGGAGAGCCGTTTATGGCGGCACTGTTTTCCGGTGTCTGCCTGGGAGCAGCGCTTGCGTTGTTCTATATGCGGGGATCCTCCTCCGGCGGTACCGATTTTCTGACTATGTCGATCAAAGCAGTCAAGCCGCATTTGTCAATCGGATTTGTAACCATGGCGATCGATCTTTTGATCATTCTGCTTGGATGGCCGGTATTTGGAAATGTGGACGCAGTTCTCTATGGTCTGATCTCGGCATTTGTGACATCTGTCGTGATCGATAAGATCATGTATGGCATGGGAGCCGGTAAACTGATCCTGATCATTACGACAAAGGCGGAAGAGGTCTCTAAAAAGATCGATCAGATCAGCGGAAGAGGTTCCACAGCAATCCGGGCGATCGGAACCTATACAAAAGAGGAAAAGGATGTGCTGCTCTGTGCCTGCTCCAGTTCTCAGGCGTACTCCGTCAGAAGTGCTGCACATGAGGTGGATCCGGATGCATTTGTGATGCTGACAGAGACAAGTGAAGTGTTCGGTGAAGGATTTATTGATACGAGAAAATAAAAGATAAGACAAAATGAGCGTGTTTACCACATGGTTTGGAACACGCTCATTTTTATTTATCGGACGTAAGTCCGCCCGTCGCAGGCATGCATTACGGGATGCCCGGAGGGGGATACTATTTGGATTTTACTTCCCGCCACAATTGGTTGTAGATTGCATCGTATTTGTCCCCGAGGAAACGGAATGTTTCGCAGTTGACAAGATCTTCCGGTTCCGGAAACGCAATCTTGCTGTTGCGGATGGCCGGATCTTCGATGAGTTCTCGTGCTCCGGTATTCGGAGTGGAGTAGGTAATGTAGTCGAAGTTCATTTTGGCAATATCAGGCCGGCAGAGGAAGTTGATAAATTTTTCTGCATTTTCTTTGTGCTGTGCATTTTTCGGAATTACCCAGGAATCAATCCAGAGATTCGATCCTTCTTTTGGAATTACGTACTCCAGATTTGGATTCTCTGCCTGTGTATAGATGGCTTCTCCCGAATAAATGACACCGATGGCGGCTTCGTTTCCGATCATTTTGTCACGCACCTGATCAATAACATATGCCTGCACAAGAGGTTTCTGATCAATGAGAAGCTGCTTTGCTTCCTCCAGTTCATTTAAATCCGTGGAGTTGAGCGAGGCGCCGATGTATTTTAATGCCACTGCAAATGCATCACGAACACTGTCCTGCATCAAAATGTTGTCTTTATATTTTTCATCCCACAGTACGGACCAGCTGTCGATCGGTTCATCTACCATTGTCTTGTTGTATAAGATACCGACAGTTCCCCAGCAGTAAGGGACAGAGTAGAGGTTGTCCGGGTCAAACTGGCGGGACTGTTCCAGATAAGTGTCGCCGATGTATTTGATATTCGGAATATTGTCAAAATTGATCTTGGCAAGCAGATCATTTTCGATCATACGCTGGATCATATAGTCGGAAGGACAGACCACGTCATAAGCGATGGCGCCGGACTGCACTTTCGGATACATGATTTCATTTGTCTCGTATTCTTCATAAACGACCTGGATACCGGTTTCCTTTTCAAACATCGGGATCACGTCCGGATCTAAATATTCGCCCCAGTTGTATACGATCAGCTGATTGTCTCCGCCGGTCACTCCGTTTTTGGAACCGTAATAAAATCCGCCGGCGGCAATAACAAGGATCATGGCAGCCGGTACTGCGCGCTTGAAGATGATGTGGCTGATGCTCTGATGTCTTCTGCGCTTAGAAGCGGCTGATGGGGAAGAATTCTTCTGCTTGGGTGTAAAGTTGATCAAAAACAGCAGGACAAGTACTGTCATAAACATGATTGTGGACAGTGCATACATTTCCGGTTTGATTCCTTTACGCACTTCACTGTAGATCTTGGTGGAAAGGGTATCCACCCCCGGTCCTTTCGTAAAATGTGTGATTACAAAATCATCCAGTGACATTGTAAATGCCAGAAGAAAACCGGAAATGATCCCCGGCATGATATCCGGCAGTACGACTTTGAAAAATGCGTAGATCGGAGAGGCTCCCAGATCCAGTGCGGCTTCATAAGTACTCTTTTTTGTCTGCTTTAATTTTGGCATGACACTCAATATTACATAAGGAATATTGAATGTGATGTGTGCCAGCAGTACCGTGGAAAATCCAAGGGTAAAACGAAATGCAACAAAGAGCAGCATCAGGGAAATTCCGGTTACGATATCTGCGTTGAGCATCGGGATGTTAGTTACGCCCATCATAAAGGTGCGCATCTTCGGTTTCATTGCCTGGATCCCAAGAGAGGCTGCGGTTCCGATCAAGGTTGCAATCAGTGCAGAAAGCAATGCGATGATCAGAGTCGTGTAAAGTGCATTCATAATATCCGGATTCTGGAACAGTGAAATGTACCATTTTCCGGTAAACCCACCCCATTTTGCCCGGGTTTTGGAATTGTTGAAGGACAGAACAATCAGTGTTATGATTGGTGCATATAATAAAATGAGGATCAGGATCAGGTAAATCCGTTTGGCTGTATTTTTTATCAAAATGCATTTCCCTCCCCTTCTTTATCGTATTTTGCGATCATTGCCATGCTGGCAATAATAAAGATCATCAACACAAGGGAAAGACCGGAACCCGTATTCCAGTTGCTTCCTTGTTTAAATTCCTGCTCGATCACATTTCCGATAAGCAGGATCTTACTTCCGCCAAGCAGGTCGGAAATAACAAATGTGGTCAGTGACGGTACAAAGACCATGGTAATTCCGCTGATAATACCAGGTACGCTCAAAGGCAGAATAATTTTTGAAAAGGTCTGAAGACTGTTTGCACCCAGATCCCGGGCGGCAAAAATCACATCCTTGTCGATCTTGGAAAGTACATTGTAGATCGGCAGCACCATAAACGGCAGGAAATTGTACACCATGCCGAGGATGATCGCACCCGGTGTGTTGATCAATGTAAGATCCGGAAGGTGGAAAAAGTGCAGGATCATGTTGATGACACCGTTTTTTTCGAGCAAATTTTGCCATGCGAGCGTCCGCAGTAAAAAATTCATCCACATAGGAAGAATAAAAATCAATACGATGAAACTGGTCTGATTGACATTCTTTTCAGACAGAATCATGGCAAGCGGGTACGCAAGAATCAGACAGATCAGTGTACTCACAAAGGAAAGCAGAAGGGCAAGTCCCAGCGCTTTTAAATTCTCTTGTGTGGTGATCTGAGCCAGGTTCATCAGTGTGAAATTTCCACTTTTGTCTGTCAATCCATAATACAGGATCATCAAAAGTGGAATGATGATAAAGGAGACAGCCCAGAATAAATATGGGCCGCTCAGTAATTTTCTACTCTTCAATGCCTGCCGCCTCCGCATCTTCAGATTCCGGTTTTTTCATGATCTGGATATCAAATGGGTCCACACGGATACCGACCTCTGTGCCAACAGGGAACATATCGGTACTGTGTACGAGAAGCTCGTAATTATTGGCAAGTACCTCCATTTCATAATGAACACCTTTGAAGATCAGATGGGTGACCACACCTTCGATGATTCCTTCTTCAGGCTTGACCAGATCGATGTCTTCCGGGCGGATCACCGCATCTACCGGTTTGTTGCGTCCGAATCCAACGTCCACACACTGCCAGGTGGCTCCCAGCATTTTGACAACCTTATCTTCCACCATGGTGGCAGGAAGAATGTTGCTGTCTCCGATAAAGTCTGCTACAAAGGCGTTCTGTGGTTCGTTATAAATATCCTCCGGTGTTCCAATCTGCTGGATATATCCCTGATTCATGACAACGATCGTATCGGACATGGTCAGAGCTTCCTCCTGATCATGGGTAACGTAGACAAAAGTAATGCCCAGTTCGTTTTTCAGACGGATCAGCTCATACTGCATGTCCTGTCTGAGTTTTAAGTCCAGTGCTCCAAGCGGTTCGTCGAGAAGCAGCACTTTCGGTTCGTTTACAATTGCGCGGGCAATTGCGATCCTCTGCTGCTGACCGCCGCTTAAAGAATCCGGATACCGGTCTTTAAAATCCTCCAGATTCACAAGTTTCAGTGCATATTTGATCTTGTCATCAATATAATGTTTGGACTTTTTCTTGATCTTAAGACCAAATGCAATATTTTCTGCAATGGTCATATGGGTAAAGAGCGCATATTTCTGGAACACAGTATTGAGCTGCCGTCTGTTGGGCGGCAGCTTGTTGATGTTCTTCCCGTCAAAAATGATATCTCCGGAATCCGGAGTCTCGAAACCACCCAGAATTCGAAGCAGCGTGGTCTTACCGCAGCCGCTTGGACCGAGCAGGGTTAAAAATTCATTTTCACGGATATAAAGATTTAAGTGGTCCAAAATGACGTTCTCATCAAAAGATTTTGTGACATTCACAATATCGATCAGCTTATTAGACATCTTTCTCCTCCTGGTAAAAGTTTTTGATGGAATCCAGACGGCTGCACATATTGCACAGAAGAAGATCTGCGAGTGTAAGTGCAGTCATAGATTCAACTACCACCACGGCGCGGGGAACGATGATTGGATCATGTCTTCCCTTGATGGAGATTTCAATTTCTTCATTGTCTAAATTTACTGTGGACTGTGTGCGGGCAATTGATGGGGTAGGCTTCACAGCGGCACGTACGATCAGTTCGGAACCATCGCTGATTCCGCCAAGAACGCCTCCGGAATGGTTGGTCTTTTTGGTGAGATGTCCGGATTCAAGGGTAAATGCATCGTTGTTGGTGCTTCCATTGGCCAAAGACGCCAGAAAACCATCACCGATTTCTACTGCTTTTACAGCGCCCATGGACATGATACCCTTGGAAAGCTGGGCGTCCAGTTTGTCAAATACCGGTTCGCCGAGCCCGACAGGAAGTCCGGTCACACGACACTCAATAATTCCACCGCAGGAATCTTTCTGCGCCATCATCTCGTTGAGATATTCAGCGGCTGTTTCGGCCAATGCATTGTTTGGCATATAAAAAGGATTTTCTGAAATTTCTTCAAAATGATAATCCTGTTCGGGAACTTTGACAGGTCCGATTGATTTTGAAAATGTGATCAGTTCGATTCCCAGGGTTTTTAAAAGGGCAGAAGCAACAGCTCCGGCAGCAACGCGTCCGATGGTTTCCCGGCCGGATGTGCGGCCGCCGCCGCGATAATCGCGAAAACCATATTTACTGCTGAATGTGTAATCGGCATGTCCCGGTCTGTAATAGGAAGCAATTTCTCCATAATCCCGGGAACGCTGATCCTGATTGCGTACGAGAAGGGAAATAGGAGTCCCGGTTGTCCTGCCTTCAAAGACACCGGAGAGAATTTCTACCTGGTCAGACTCACTGCGTTTTGTTGTATAACGGCTTTGACCCGGTCGTCTGCGATCGAGAAAAGCCTGTATATTAGTTTCGCACAAGGGAAGTCCTGCCGGACAGCCATCGATGACAACACCGATCGCGGTACCGTGAGATTCCCCCCATGTAGTAATACGAAATAAAGTTCCAAATGATGAACCACTCATATGTCAAAATCTCCTTTCTTTTGCATATAAAACTATTATATAAGAAGACATATTATCGTGCAATCCTTATTTTTATGCAACTGCCCGATTAGATTATGAACGACAGGATCGGGCAGATAGAAGTGCAATAAATTTATTTGAAATTCCTATGTTTTTTCTGTACAATTCAGGAAAAGCGTAATATAATGAGGACTAGATACTGGCTGAAAGGAGAACGGCAATAGCAGATGAAAGAAAAAATCAGAAAAAAAACGAAAAGACCGCAGACAGAAGACATGATTTTTACAGAAGAAGACTTTGAAGATGTTTCTGAAGAGACGAAAGGAAATTCCCCAAAACACAGGAAACGGTCTCGCAGGACTTCAGGTGGATTTCCGGCCAGAAAAGCGGGGATCATCGCAGGAGGAGTCGTCGGAGTGCTGGTGCTTTTATATCTTGGAATTTCTGTATTTTTTATGAGTCATTTCTATATAAATACAACAATCAACGGAAAAGATTTTTCGGGAAGATCGGCATCATCTGTGGAGGCATATATCAAAGAACAGGTAAAAGACTACAAACTGACCATTAAGGAACAGGACAGTAAGTCAGATGTGATCAAAGGAAGTGATATTTCTCTTCAATATAAAGAGAGCGATGAGATTGAGAAAGCGTTGAAAAAGCAGAATGGTTTTGCATGGCCGCTGGCGCTGTTTTCAAAAAAATCAGAAAAGATTTCCATTGCAGTTTCATTCGATGAAACTGCTTTAAATGAAAAGATTCAGAACCTGCAGGCAGCGACAGTAGAGCAGATTCCGGCAGAAAACGCAAAACCGGAGCTTCAGGGTGATACCTATGTGATCAAAGAGGAAGTATATGGAACGGCAGTAGATATGGATGTATTGAAAGAAAAAGTGAACCAGTATATTTCCGAATTTCGATCAGAACTGGATATGGAGAAGGAAGGATGCTATGCACGTCCGAAATACACAAAAGATTCCAAGGAAGTGCAGGCTGCCTGTGATACGATGAACAAATATCTGAAGGCAAGTATTACCTATACCATGTCAGAATCTGTTGTTGTGGATAAGACTCTGATTTCCACATGGATCGGCGTAGATGACAATATGAATGTGGTTTTTGATAATGATGCCATGAAAGCATGGTTTACAGAGTTTGGTGACAAATACGATACGGTAGGGACCACGAGAAATCTGACAACACCGACCGGCAAGGCAACGACTGTAACAGGCGGTACATATGGATGGTCGATTGATGAAGATACAGAGCTTGTCAATCTGCAGAACAGCATTAAAAACGGTGAAGTAGTCACAAGAGAGCCGGCATACTATACCGGAGGTGCAGCAAAATCTCATGGAGAACAGGACTGGGGCACTACATTTATCGAGGTTGATTTAAGTACCCAGCACATGTGGTATCTCAAAGACGGAAGCGTGGCAATGGAAACAGATGTGGTGACAGGGGTTCCGGTTCCGGAGAGGATCACACCGGAAGGGGTGTATGACATTCTGGAGATGACCAGAGATGAGGTCCTGATCGGAGAGACCGATCCAAGTACAGGAAAGCCGATTTATGAGACACCGGTCAACTATTGGATGCGCGTAACCTGGACAGGAATTGGTTTTCATGATGCAACCTGGCAGGCTGCATTTGGCGGAACGCGTTATAAGGACGGAGCAGGGTCTCACGGCTGCATCAATATGCCGCTGGATCAGGCAGCAGCTCTGTTTGGAATGATCAGTGTGGGAACACCGGTTGTGATTCATTACTAATCATAACAGATATAGAAAAAAGACAAAAAGGGGCAGCGTGAGAGAGCGCGGTCCCCTTTTTCACGAAGATAAAGGAGAAGAAATTATGTATGAGTTGATCAAAAAAGACGGACGGGCAAAACGGGGGCGTTTTCATACCGTTCACGGAACGATTGAAACACCGGTATTTATGAATGTAGGTACTGCAGCGGCGATCAAAGGTGCAGTTTCAACAGATGATCTCCGGGGAATCAAGACCCAGGTGGAGCTTTCAAACACGTATCATCTGCATGTCCGCCCGGGAGATGAAGTGGTGAAAAAAATGGGAGGACTTCACAAATTTATGAACTGGGACAAGCCGATTCTGACAGATTCGGGCGGGTTTCAGGTGTTTTCTCTGGCAGGCCTTCGCAAGATCAAAGAAGAAGGTGTGCATTTTAATTCACATATTGACGGGCGAAAGATTTTTATGGGACCGGAAGAGAGTATGCAGATCCAGTCCAATCTGGCATCCACCATTGCCATGGCATTTGATGAATGTCCATCCAGCGTGGCAGACCGTGCGTATATGAGGGATTCGGTGGCAAGAACGACACGCTGGCTGAAACGGTGTAAAGCAGAGATGAACCGGCTCAATACTCTGCCGGATACGATCAACCCACATCAGATGCTGTTTGGGATCAACCAGGGCGGAATCTATGAAGATATCCGGATCGAACATGCAAAACAAATCGTGGATCTGGATCTGGACGGTTATGCAGTAGGAGGACTCGCAGTAGGAGAGAGCCACGAGGAGATGTACCGGATCCTGGATGCGGTTGTTCCATATCTGCCGGAGCAGAAACCGACCTATCTGATGGGAGTGGGAACACCGATCAATATTTTAGAGGCGGTAGACAGAGGAGTCGATTTCTTTGACTGTGTTTACCCGAGCAGAAACGGACGTCATGGACATGTATATACCAACCATGGAAAGCTGAACCTGTTCAATGCAAAATATGAACTGGATGACAGACCGATTGAGGAAGGATGTCAGTGTCCGGCATGCAGAAGCTACAGCAGGGGATACATCCGTCATCTTCTGAAAGCAAAAGAGATGCTGGGGATGCGCTTATGTGTACTGCACAACCTGTATTTCTACAACACGATGATGGAGGAAATCCGTGCAGCAATCGAAGCGGGAGAGTATCAGGCATACAAAAAGAAAAAAATCGAAGGTATGACATCCGGAAAATAGGCACTTTTCCAAATGTTTATAGAAAATTTACTTGAAGTATCATGATTTTTTGTGTACAATAGTAATATTGTCGGACGCAGGGAAGCGTGTGAGACAAAATGAAGAGTATATCACGGTAAGTGGAGGTGTGCTGGTAAGATGTTAGGTGTTATTGTAATTTATGTAGTATTATTCGGAGGTCTCTGGTGGTTCATGATGCGTCCTCAGAAAAAGGAGCAGAAGAGAATCCAGGCGATGCTGGCTTCTATGGAAGTTGGAGATACTGCATTGACAACAAGCGGATTTTACGGTGTGATCATCGACATCACAGATGATGATGTGATCGTAGAGTTTGGTAACAATAAAAACTGCCGTATTCCGATGCAGAAAGCTGCAATCGCGCAGATTGAAAAACCAAACGCAGAGTAAGAAAAAAAGGAAGCTGTTTTATGGCCGGAGAGGCTGTAGAACAGCTTTTTTTAAACAGAAGCTTATGGGATTTACAGAGTTCGCTCTGTTTTTTGACACTTTTGTGTGGTAAAGGGTTGAAATGAGAAAAGAAATGAGGTATTATTTAGAATAACACTTTGAAAATTGGAAGGATGAGTATTATGAAGTTGAATATCGGAGTGATCAAAGGAGACGGAATCGGACCGGAAATTGTGACAGAAGCGATGAAAGTACTGGATCGAACCGCAGAAGTTTATGGACATGAATGTGTGTATACACAGCTTTTGATGGGTGGAGCATCCATTGACGTACATGGTGTTCCACTGACAGATGAAACGATCAGCAAAGCGAAGCTGTGTGATGCAGTTTTGATGGGCTCGATCGGCGGAGATACGAGGACTTCTCCATGGTATCAACTGGAGCCTTCAAAACGTCCCGAAGCCGGACTGTTAAAAATTAGAAAAGAACTGAATTTATTTGCAAATTTAAGACCGGCAGTATTGTATGAAGAACTCAAAGAAGCGTGTCCGCTGAAAGAGGAGATCATTAAAGATGGATTTGATCTGATGATCATGCGGGAGCTCACGGGTGGTCTGTATTTTGGGGAGCGCAGCACCAGAGACATAGACGGGGTAATGACTGCCTGCGATACCCTTACATATAATGAAGAAGAAATTCGAAGAATTGCGAAACGGGGATTTGACATTGCTGCAAAACGCAGAAAAAAAGTGACCAGCGTGGATAAGGCAAATGTATTGGATTCCTCCAGACTTTGGAGAAGCGTTGTGGAAGAGGTGGCTAAGGAATATCCGGAAGTGACTCTGGAGCATATGCTGGTGGATAATTGTGCCATGCAGCTCGTGAAGGATCCGGCACAGTTTGATGTGATCCTGACTGAGAATATGTTTGGGGATATCCTTTCAGATGAGGCGAGTATGGTGACTGGCTCGATTGGAATGCTTTCTTCTGCAAGTCTCAATGAGACAAAATTCGGACTTTACGAGCCAAGCGGCGGCTCTGCTCCGGATATTGCGGGAAAAGGCATTGCCAATCCGATCGCGACGATTCTGTCAGCAGCTATGATGCTTCGGTTTACATTTGATCTTGACAGGGAAGCAGATGCCATTGAGGAAGCGGTACAGCGTGTATTAAGAGACGGTTACCGCACGATCGATATTATGTCAGAGGGAAGCATACAGATCAATACCCGCGAGATGGGTGACAGGATCTGTGCATATATCCAATAGAAAAAACAGAAATTCAAAAAAAGGAAAGAGGATGATAGAAGATGAGAAGTGATACTGTAACAAAGGGGATGCAGCAGGCGCCGCACCGTTCCCTGTTCAATGCGCTGGGAATGACACAAGAAGAACTGGACCGGCCGTTGATCGGAATTGTGAGTTCTTATAATGAGATCGTGCCGGGGCATATGAACCTGGATAAGATTACACAGGCTGTTAAAATGGGAGTTGCTATGGCAGGAGGAACACCGATCATGGTTCCTGCGATTGCAGTCTGTGACGGAATTGCCATGGGACATATTGGGATGAAATATTCGCTTGTGACAAGAGATCTGATCGCGGATTCTACAGAAGCACTGGCTATGGCACATCAGTTTGACGGACTTGTTATGATACCGAACTGTGATAAGAACGTTCCGGGACTTCTGATGGCAGCAGCCCGTGTGAATATTCCGACGATTTTTGTCAGCGGGGGACCGATGCTGGCGGGTCATGTGAAGGGAAGCAAGACCAGTCTTTCCAGCATGTTTGAGGCAGTCGGTTCTTATGCGGCAGGAAAATTTTCAGAAGAAGATGTGTGCGAGTTTGAAGAAAAGGCATGTCCGACCTGTGGTTCCTGTTCCGGTATGTATACGGCAAACAGTATGAACTGCCTGACAGAGGCTCTTGGTATGGGACTGAAAGGAAACGGAACCATTCCGGCAGTGTATTCTGCAAGACTGCAGCTTGCAAAACATGCGGGAATGCAGGTGATGGAGCTGGTAAGAAAGAATATCCGCCCAAGAGACATTATGACAAAAGAAGCGATTTTAAATGCATTGACAGTGGACATGGCACTGGGATGTTCCACAAACAGTATGCTGCACATTCCTGCGATTGCACATGAGATCGGAATGGATTTTGAGATTGATTTTGCCAATCCGATCAGCGAGAAAACTCCGAATCTGTGCCATCTTGCTCCGGCAGGACATACATACATGGAAGATCTCAACGAGGCCGGCGGAGTTTATGCGGTGATGAATGAGCTGAACAAGAAAGGACTTCTTCATACAGAATGTATGACTGTGACCGGAAAGACACTGGGAGAGAACATCGAAGGATGTGTCAATAAAAATCCGGAGGTAATCCGCCCGATTGACAATCCGTACAGTGAGACAGGCGGTCTGGCAGTACTCAAAGGAAATCTGGCGCCGGACGGAAGTGTGGTAAAACGTTCTGCAGTCTGTGCAGAGATGCTGGTGCATGAAGGACCTGCAAGGATTTTTGAGAGTGACGAAGAAGCTACAGAAGCAATCAAATCCGGAAAGATCAACCCGGGAGATGTGATCGTGATCCGGTACGAGGGACCAAAAGGAGGTCCGGGAATGCGTGAGATGCTGAATCCGACTTCTGCGATCGCAGGATATGGGCTTGGATCTTCGGTTGCGCTGATCACGGACGGTCGCTTCAGCGGAGCATCCAGAGGTGCATCTATCGGACATGTGTCACCGGAAGCGGCCGTTGGAGGACCGATCGCGCTTGTCGAAGAAGGGGATATCATCAAGATCAATATTCCGGAATTAAAACTGGAGCTGGATGTATCAGAGGAAGAACTGGAAAGACGTCGTGCTGCATGGCAGCCAAGGGAGCCAAAGGTCAAGACAGGATATCTGGCAAGATATGCGTCTATGGTTACCTCCGGAAACAGAGGCGCAATTCTGGACATCCCGAAAAATAATTAGGAGGAGAGCATCATGCAGTTAAATGGAGCAGAGATTGTGATCGAATGTCTGAAAGAACAGGGTGTAGATACTGTATTCGGATATCCGGGGGGAGCAATTTTAAATGTATACGACGCTCTCTATGAGCATAGTAATGAAATCAGGCATATCCTGACTTCCCATGAACAGGGTGCGGCGCATGCGGCAGACGGGTATGCAAGAGCAACCGGCAGGGTGGGAGTGTGTCTGGCTACCAGCGGCCCGGGGGCAACGAATCTGGTGACAGGAATCGCAACGGCCTATATGGATTCCATTCCGGTCGTAGCGATTACCTGTAATGTAGGGGTTTCCCTGCTTGGAAAAGACAGCTTTCAGGAAATCGATATTGCAGGGATCACCATGCCGATCACCAAACATAACTTTATTGTCAAGGATGTGGAAAAACTGGCAGAGACAATCCGCAAGGCATTCCGGATCGCGCGCAGCGGCAGACCCGGGCCGGTTCTGATCGATATCCCGAAAGATATTACAGCAAACGTGACAGAATATCTTCCCCGGGAAGCAGAGTTCCCGCCGAGAAAGACGCAAACCATCACGGAGGAGGCACTTTCACGTGCTGTTGAGATGATCGAAGCATCCCAAAAGCCGTTTATTTATGCTGGGGGCGGCGTTGTCCTTTCGGGGGCGAGCAGAGAATTGCGTGAATTCGCAGAAAAAGTGGATGCTCCGGTGACAGATACTCTGATGGGAAAGGGCGCATTTCCGGGAACAGATCCGCGTTACACAGGGATGGTCGGAATGCATGGAACCAAGACATCCAACTATGGAGTCAGTGAGTGCGATCTGTTGATCGCAGTAGGAGCCAGATTTGATGACCGTGTAACGAGCGATACAGAAAAGTTTGCGAAGAATGCACAGATTTTGCAGATTGATATCGATCCGGCAGAGATGAACAAAAACGTGTTGATCGATCATGGAATCGTCGGAGATTTGAAAGAAGTTTTAATGCGGTTGAATGCAAGACTTGAGGAACAGTCACATCCGGAGTGGATGGAACAGATTGCAGCGTATCAGAAAGAATATCCGCTTCAGTATGAGGATGGAAAGCTGACCGGTCCGTATATCGTAGAAGAGATTTACAGGCAGACAAAAGGAGATGCAATCATTACGACAGAAGTAGGACAGCATCAGATGTGGGCTGCACAGTATTATAAATATAAAGAGCCAAGGACGCTCTTGTCATCCGGAGGACTTGGAACAATGGGATATGGACTTGGCGCATCCATCGGAGCCAAAATGGGCTGTCCGGAAAAGACCGTAGTCAATATCGCCGGAGACGGATGTTTCCGTATGAACATGAATGAGATCGCAACAGCTGCGAGATATCAGATTCCGATCGTACAGGTCGTGGTGAACAATCATGTGCTTGGTATGGTACGCCAGTGGCAGAATCTCTTTTACAATCAGCATTATTCCCAGACAATCCTGGATGATGCGGTGGATTTTGTAAAGCTGGCACAGGCGCTTGGAGCAGAAGGAATCCGTGTGACAACAAAAGAAGAGTTTGCAGACGCTTTTGCAAAAGCAGTAAAGATGCAGCGTCCTGTTGTGCTGGACTGCCAGATCGACCAGGATGACAAGGTGTGGCCGATGGTTGCGCCGGGAGCTGCGATCAGCGAAGTGTTTGATGAGATGGATTTGAACGAAGAATAAATTTTCTTTGTTTCAATATAAAAATGAAATTCAGGAGGAAAAGAAGATGAGTAGAGTGTACAATTTTTCAGCCGGACCGGCAGTGCTGCCGGAAGAAGTGCTAAAAGAAGCAGCAGATGAAATGTTAGATTACAGAGGAACCGGAATGTCGGTTATGGAAATGAGTCATCGCTCGAAAGCCTTCGAGACGATTATTCAGGAAGCAGAGGCAGATCTCAGAGAGCTGATGGATATTCCGGACAATTACAAGGTTTTATTTTTGCAGGGCGGAGCATCTCAGCAGTTTGCGATGATTCCGATGAATCTGATGAAGAACCGGGTGGCAGATTACATTGTGACCGGTCAGTGGGCAAAAAAAGCAGCGGATGAGGCAGAAAAGTATGGAACCGTAAACCGGATCGCATCTTCTGCAGACAAGACTTTTTCTTATATTCCGGACTGTTCGGATCTTCCGGTTTCAGAAGATGCAGATTATGTATACATCTGTGAGAATAATACGATTTACGGAACAAAATTTAAAGAACTGCCGAATACAAAAGGAAAGACGCTGGTTGCAGACGTTTCTTCCTGTTTCCTCTCTGAGCCTGTAGATGTCACAAAATATGGAGTGATCTATGGAGGCGTACAGAAAAATATCGGACCGGCAGGTGTTGTGATCGTGATTATCCGGGAAGACCTGATCACAGAAGATGTGCTTCCAGGCACACCGACGATGCTGAAATACAAAACGCATGCAGATGCGGATTCTCTCTACAACACTCCGCCTGCATACGGAATCTATATTTGCGGAAAAGTGTTTAAGTGGCTGAAGAAGATGGGCGGCCTTTCTGCGATGAAAGAGAAAAATGAAAAGAAAGCTAAACTGTTGTACGATTTTCTGGACGAAAGTAAGTTGTTCAAAGGAACCGTGGAGAAAAAAGACCGTTCTCTGATGAATGTTCCATTTGTGACAGGAGACAAAGATCTGGATGCCAAATTTGTGAAAGAAGCAAAAGAAGCCGGACTGGAAAATCTGAAGGGACACCGTACTGTAGGCGGAATGCGTGCAAGTATTTACAACGCAATGCCGTATGAAGGAGTAGAAGCTCTCGTTGCGTTTATGAAGAAGTTTGAGGAGGAAAATGCGTAGTATGTATCAGTATCATTGCCTGAATCCAATCTCTCAGATTGGACTCGATAAATTTACAGAGAACTATCAAAAAACAGAGGCTGCAGAGGCGGCAGACGCAATTTTGGTCAGAAGTGCATCTATGCATGAGATGGAACTGCCGGAGAACCTGAAAGTTGTGGCAAGAGCAGGTGCAGGTGTGAACAATATTCCTCTGGATCGTTGTGCGGAGAAAGGGATCGTAGTATTCAATACACCCGGAGCCAATGCAAATGGTGTGAAAGAACTCGTAATTGCAGGAATGCTTCTGGCAGCCCGTGACATTATCGGAGGTATCAACTGGGTGCAGGAGTACGAAGAAGACGGAGATATCGCAAAAATCACAGAAAAGAAGAAGAAAGCTTTTGCAGGAACGGAGCTGGAAGGAAAAAAAATAGGAGTGATCGGTCTGGGAGCGATCGGAGTTCTGGTGGCGAATGCAGCGACACATCTGGGAATGGAAGTATATGGATATGACCCGTACGTATCCGTAGATGCGGCATGGAAGCTTTCCAGAAATATTCATCATGCAAAATCCGTGGATGAATTGTACAAAGAGTGCGATTATCTGACCGTTCATGTTCCGGCACTGGACGATACAAAAGGAATGATCAACAAAGACGCCATCAGTCTGATGAAAGACGGGGTAGTGATCCTGAATTTTGCGAGAGATGTACTGGTCAATCAGGAAGATATCGTGGATGCTTTAGTATCTGAGAAAGTGCGCAGTTATGTGACGGACTTCCCGACAAAAGAGATCGTAGGTGTCAGAGGCGCAATCGTGATTCCGCATTTGGGAGCTTCCACAGAAGAGTCTGAGGATAATTGCGCCAAAATGGCAGTTGCAGAAGTGATGGATTATCTGCAGAACGGAAATATTACACATTCTGTAAATTATCCGGACTGCGATATGGGAGTGAAAGGAAGCGGAGCAAGAATTACAATCCTGCACCGCAACATCCCGAATATGCTGGGACAGTTTACAGCACTTCTGGCAGGCGAGGGAATGAATATTTCCCTGATGGCAAATAAGAGTAAGAAGGAATATGCTTATACGATGATCGACGTAGAATCCGAGGTTTCCGGACAGATTGCGAAAGCACTGGAAGCAGTAGAAGGTGTTCTGAAAGTAAGAGTGATCGTGTGAGAAAAAGGCAGATGTTATCTGATTGAAAGGATCAGGGCATCTGCCTTTTGCAGTTATAGTAAGAAAAATTACTATTGACAATACATGTATGAGTGTATACAATTATACAAGAACTTTTACTAAGTAGAGTGTTAAAGAGTGGACGGAGGAGAAAATCATGGAAAATAGAAAAGTACGTTTGAATCAGCACACAAATCTTCTGGAACTGGAAGAACACATGTATCCACTGGTGGATGTAGATACGCCGAATGTGTTCCGGAATCTGTTCCATTATGATGAAATCCCAAAGATTGCATTCAATGACCGTATTGTGCCGCATAATATGCCGGATGAAATCTGGATCACAGATACGACATTTAGAGACGGACAGCAGTCCAGAGCTCCTTATACAACAGAGCAGATTGTGACGATTTATGATTATTTCCATCGTCTGGGAGGTCCTAACGGAAAGATTCGTCAGAGTGAGTTTTTCCTGTACAGCAAGAAAGATCGGGATGCGGTCTACAAATGTCTGGAGAGAGGATATCAGTTTCCGGAAGTGACAAGCTGGATCCGTGCCAGTAAAAAGGATTTTCAGCTGGTAAAAGATATCGGTCTCAAGGAGACAGGGATTTTGGTCAGCTGTTCCGATTATCATATTTTTTACAAGCTGAAGATGACGAGGCGGGAAGCGATGGAACATTATTTATCTGTTGTGCGTGAGTGCATGGAAACCGGAGTTCGGCCGAGATGTCATCTGGAAGATATCACACGTTCTGATATTTACGGTTTTGTGATTCCGTTTTGTCTGGAACTGATGAAGCTGATGGAAGAGTATCAGATCCCGGTCAAGATCCGTGTCTGTGATACGATGGGATATGGGGTGAATTTCCCGGGTGCAGTGATTCCGCGTTCTATTCCGGGAATCATCTATGGTCTGATGACACATGCGGGCGTGCCAAGTGAACTGATCGAATTCCACGGACACAACGATTTCTATAAAGCAGTCAATAATTCGACGACAGCGTGGCTTTACGGAGCCTGCGGAGTGAACTGTTCCTTGTTTGGTATCGGAGAGCGTACGGGTAATACACCTTTAGAGGCAATGGTATTTGAGTATGCACAGCTTCGAGGAACACTGGATGGAATGGATACAACGGTTATTACAGAGCTGGCTGAATATTATGAGAAGGAAATCGGATACAGAGTGCCATCGAGGACACCGTTTGTCGGAAAGAATTTTAATGTCACAAGAGCTGGAATCCATGCGGATGGAATGCTCAAAAATGAAGAGATCTATAATATATTTGATACAGACAAATTCCTGAACCGCCCAGCGCTGGTTTCTGTTTCCAATACATCCGGAGCGGCGGGAATCGCCTACTGGATCAATGCCTACTATAAACTTCCGCAGGGCAGTCAGGTGGATAAAAATTCAGAACTGGTCAGCCGATTGAAAGAGTGGGTAGATAAGGAGTATGAAGAAGGTCGCGTTACAGTCTTGACAGATGACGAATTAATTGCCAAAATAGATAGTATATGTAAGGAACTGCATATAAAATTGTAGCTGGGAGGCTGACAGATAGAAAATGGGCGAATATCAGGATAATTCTCTGGGAAGCCGTGTGTTCCAGAGACTCCGCGAAGACATACTGAGCGGAAAATATAAAGAGCATGATGAACTGCGGGAGAATACACTCGGAAAAGAGCTGGGGGTAAGCCGGACACCGGTCAGAGAGGCACTCAGGCAGCTGGAGCTGGAAGGACTGGTCACGATCATACCGAACAAAGGAGCGTATGTGACCGGAATTTCATCCAAGGATATCAGAGATATCTATATCCTGCGTTCTATGCTGGAAGGGTTGTGTGCCAGATGGGCAACAGAGCATATTACGGAGGAACAGCTGGATGAGCTGGAAGAAGTGATTCTTCTATCAGAATTCCATATGAAAAAAGTAAGTGGAAATAATGCAGACCAGGTGACAGATCTGGATGGCAAATTCCATAAGATTTTGTATGAAGCATCGGACAGCCGGATTTTAAGCCATGTCCTGATGGATTTTCATAAATATGTGCAGCAGGCAAGAAGAAACTCTGTCGTTTCAGAGGAGAGAGCCAGAAAGTCGATCAGAGAGCACAAGCAGATCCTTCGTGCGATTCGAGACAACGATGCAGATCTGGCAGAGCAGCTTGCAAACGAACACATCCTGCATGTGATGCAGAATTTGAAAAAACAGGGATACGAAGAAATTTAGGAGGATACGGAACATGGAAAAAATTAAGATGACCACACCAATCGTGGAAATGGACGGGGACGAGATGACAAGAATTCTCTGGAAGATGATCAAAGAAGATCTTCTGGAGCCATACATTGACCTGAATACAGAATATTATGATCTGGGGCTGGAGCACCGCAATGAGACGAACGATCAGGTGACAGTAGATTCTGCAAATGCGACGAAAAAATATAAAGTGGCAGTCAAATGTGCGACGATCACTCCAAATGCGGCGCGTATGGAAGAGTATGATCTCAAAGAGATGTGGAAGAGTCCAAATGGTACGATCCGCGCTATTTTAGACGGAACAGTTTTCCGTGCTCCGATTGTTGTAAAAGGAATTGAGCCTTGTGTAAAAAGCTGGAAGAAGCCAATTACGATCGCAAGACATGCATATGGGGATGTGTATAAAGGATCCGAGATGAAGATTCCGGGTGTTGGAAAAGTGGAGCTGGTCTACACAGCAGAAGACGGAACGCAGACAAGAGAGCTGGTTCATGAGTTTACAGGCGCAGGAATCGTACAGGGAATGCATAATGTCAATGAGTCGATTGAAAGTTTTGCAAGAAGCTGTTTCAATTATGCACTGGACACAAAACAGGATCTCTGGTTTGCAACAAAGGATACAATTTCCAAGAAATATGACCATACATTTAAAGATATTTTCCAGGAAATCTACGATGCAGAATATGATGAGAAGTTTAAAGCAGCGGGAATCGAATATTTCTATACATTGATTGATGATGCCGTAGCGCGTGTGATGAAATCAGAGGGCGGATTTATCTGGGCATGTAAGAACTATGACGGTGATGTGATGAGCGACATGGTGTCTTCAGCATTTGGTTCTCTTGCAATGATGACATCGGTATTGGTTTCTCCGGAAGGGTATTATGAGTATGAAGCGGCACATGGTACGGTACAGCGTCATTATTACAAGCACTTAAAAGGGGAAGAGACTTCTACAAACTCTGTGGCAACGATCTTTGCATGGTCCGGAGCGCTGAGAAAACGCGGAGAGCTGGATGGAAACAAAGAATTGATGGAGTTTGCTGACAGACTGGAAAAAGCTACGATCGATACGATTGAGGCAGGAGAGATGACAAAAGATCTGGCACTGATCACAACAATTGAGAATCCGACAGTCTTAAACAGTGAAGGATTTATCAAAGCAATCGCGAAGAGATTGTAAAAGAAAATAGAAAAGTGGGGTGAAAAATCTTACATTGGATTTTTTACCCCGTTTTTTTATACCGTGGGTTAGACGGGGATATTTTTGCTTCTTAATTTTCTGATATATCTTACCAATAAAGTAACACAGATAAAGTCAATGACAACGGCCGCGATAATAGACTGCATACCGTAATAAATTCCGGCGGTTTCTGCAATTTTTCCGATGATCGAAGGCATCAGGATCGATCCGAAACTGGCAATCGTCAAAATGAAGCTCCATGCCAGAGAATATTTTTGGATAATGGTTCCGGCAAAGGATACTGTGGTCGGATACAGTCCTGCCATGCTGAACCCAAAGCCCATGATACCGACAAGGATCAGTGGAGTGGACGTACTAAATAAAAGCAGGATGAAAAAGCCGACCAGTCCAAATCCCATGATAAGCAAGAGCCATTCTTTCTGGATTTTGGAAGACAGCCATGCGCACAAAAGCCGTCCGGCCAGGATCATGATCCAGAGAACGCTGGCTGTTACCTGGGACAGAGAAGCCGGCAGTAATCCGGTGTCTTTGAAGTACGTGATCATCCATCCGATCACACCCTGCTCTGCACACAGATAGAAAAATAAAGTCAGTGTACAAAGATAAAATAATGGTTCTTTAAAAAAGGCGAATCCGGCAGTTGTTGTTTTCGTTTCTTTTTTAACTGTATCACTTGAAACTGGAACGATAAAATATAAGATCCAGCTTAAAATCCCCATTGCGAGCATGAAATAACATGCATAGATCCAGTTGGAAGCATCTACGCTTGTGAGTGCAAGCAACAACAGTGGAAATACGAAAGCGCCGATCGCAAACATGGCGTGAAGTCCATTTAAAAGCGACGCTTTTCCAGGGGCAAGCTCATTGATGGACTGGTTACAAAAATTGCTAGTAGCTCCCCGCGCCATACCGGTAAGAAAGAATGCCAGAGCCAACAGATAATTGTTGTCTGAAAAAATAATCACCAGATAGGACAAGGCAAAAAAAGCGTTGAACAAAAGAATGCTCTTCTTTCTTCCAAGGACAGCGGGAAGTGCGCCGGAAATGAAACCGGAAATCAGATTTCCCACAGAGTGGAGGCTTAAGATCATTCCACAGAATGCATATTCCAGTCCCCGGCTATCCCGGATATAGGGCAGCAAAGACCCGATGGAGAGTGCAAGCATTCCGTTTATGATAAAGACTCCGTAATTGCATAAAAGTTGTTTGTTTTGTGTTTTGCTTTTGAATAATTGTATCATGTTTTCCATTTCCTCCCAGAATACAAAATCCAATATAGTCTAAAACAAAAAAACAGATTTGTAAAGTCTCTATTTTTTGTTATGATAAATGAAAAAGTTGTAACATTCCGTAAAGAAGCGCGTTATTAGGGTGAAAGGAGGGGGATATGTGGAATTTGAAGAAATTTATTACCGATATTTCAGAGATGTGTTTCGGTATATCCGCAGCTTTACACCGGATGAAATAACGTCAGAAGAGGTGACGCAGGAAACTTTTGTAAAAGCATTGAAATCCCTGCACCAGTTTGACGGGAAAAAAGATATTCGGGCATGGCTCTTTACCATTGCAAAGCATACGTATTTTTCTTATTGCAGGAAGAAAAAATGCGAGATCAATTTTGCAGAATGTGAAAATTCAGCAGATACAAAAGTTGAATTTGTAGAAAATCTGATCGATGAAGAACAGGCGTTTCTGATCCATCAGTTTCTGCATACTATGGAAGAGCCATACAAAGAGGTGTTCAATCTGCGGGTGTTCGGAGAACTTTCTTATGAAAAGATCGGGATGTTGTTTGGAAAAAGTTCCGGGTGGGCAAGAGTGACTTTTTACCGGGCAAAAAAGAAAATCGAAGAGTATATGGAGGGTCAGAAATATGAGTAAGATCAGTTGTCATATCATACAGGATATTCTGCCGCTGTATGTGGACGGAATTGTAAGCGAAGATACAAAAGAGATGGTGGAAGAGCATTTACGGGAATGTGAAAGCTGCAGAAAAGAAGCAGAGCATATGCAGGAGCGGATCGTGCTTCCGAATAAGAAGGAATTTTATCAGAAAGAGCAGGAAATGCTGCAGAAATTCAAGCGCAGACTGATCAATCGGAGAGTTCTTTCTGCAATACTGGGCGCCGTGTTTGTATGCGCTTTGCTGGCAAGTGGGTATACAATTCTGATGATCCCCAAAGAAGCAATCCCGTTTGATCCCGATAAAATGAAAGTGGAGATTGTGGGAGAAGACGCATATTTATCGTATCAGGGCGACGATCTGGCAGGGTCGTTTTTTGCATATCCGGTCAAAGTCCGGGATGGAAACCGGGAAAAAGAAGTGGCGCGGGTGTATCTGGAAAAGAATCTGTGGTCTGCTTATATACAGCCGCATTTACAGGGAAAGCAAGAAGAGATGATCTATCTTTGTAAAGCTTCGGATATGGATGCGTTATATTATGGAGAATTGGATATCGAATACGGAGAAAATATAGCAGAGTTTCCAGAAGAGATGGAATTGATCTGGCAGTCATAAAACGTGGAAAAGAAAGACGGGAAGAACCTGCAGATTATTCTGCAAGTTCTTCCCATTTTTCATACAATTCTTCCAGTTCATTGTTGTTGGCGTCTTTTTCCAGCGCAAGTTCCTGACATTTGACAGAGTTCGAGTATACCTCTTCCTGTGTCATCAGCATATCAATTTCTTCATTTCGTTCTTCCAGAACAGCAATTCGGTCCTCGGTCTTTTTCAGTTCATTTTTGCGTTTCCGCTCTTTTGCCTGCTGTTCTTTTTGCTCCTGCCAACTGAGTTTGGAATCGGAAGGCGCTTCTTGTGAAGTGGACAAAGCAACTGGATTTTCAGCAGTGATCGGAGCTGCATAGGCAGCGGTCAGTTCTTCTTTTTTCTCCAGATAATAGTCATAGTTTCCGATATAGTTGACAAAGGTCTGGTTGACCAGCTCCAGAATCCTGGTGGCAGTCTGATTGATGAAATAACGGTCGTGGGATACGTACAGGACGGTGCCCGTGTATTCGTTGAGTGCCTGTTCCAAAATTTCTTTGGAAGTGATATCCAGATGGTTGGTAGGCTCATCCAGGATCAAAAAGTTTGCTTCCGACAGCATCAGCTTTGCCAGGGAAACGCGGCCTTTTTCTCCACCGCTTAAATCCCGGATCAGCTTATAGACATCGTCTCCGGTAAACTGAAAGGCTGCCAGGGTATTACGGATCTGGGTGTTAGTGAGTGTTGGATAGTCATCGGAAATTTCATCAAAGATCGTCTTTTCATTGTGCAGGACATGATGCTCCTGATCGTAGTATCCAATCTGAACTTTGGAACCCAGTGTGAAACTTCCGGTATCCGGTTCTACGACCTGATTGAGGATCTTCAGCAGAGTCGTTTTGCCGGTTCCGTTGTCTCCGATGATGGCAACATGTTCGCCTCTTTTGATCTCAAAACTGATATCTCGAAACAGCACTTGACTGTCAAATTGTTTTCCCAATGATTGGATGCTGAGTACATCGTTTCCACTGATTTCGGAAGGTTCCAATGTAAAATGCATTTCTTTTACAGCTTCTGCTGGTTTCTCCACAGGGGTAATCTTGGAAAGCAGTTTTTCCCTGCTTTCCGCACGCTTGATGGATTTTTCCCGATTGAATGAGCGCAGCTTTTCAATGACGGCTTCCTGATGTTTGATTTCTCGCTGCTGGTTTAAGTATTCTTTTAGCTGGGCATCTCGGATCATCTGCTTTTTCTGCGCATAGGCTTTATAATTGCCATCATACATGCGTACAGAACCATGCTCGATCTCGATCACTTTTGTGACCACACGATTTAAGAAGAACCGGTCATGGGAAACGATCAGAACGGCTCCGGGATAGTTTAAAAGGTAAGTTTCCAGCCAGCTGATAGAGTTTAAGTCCAGGTGGTTGGTCGGCTCGTCCAACAACAGAATATCCGGTTTGGTGAGCAAAAGTTTACCCAGTGACACACGGGTCTTCTGACCACCGGAAAGGGTGTCGGTGGGTTTAGAAAAGTCTTCTTCCGTAAACCCAAGACCTTTGAGTACACCTGTGATCTCACTTTCGTAGGCATAGCCGTTTTTGTTTTCAAATTCGGACATCAGACGGTTGTATGTATTCAATCGGGTATTCAGTTCGTCTCCGGTGAGAGATTTTAACTCCAGTTCAATAGAACGGATCTGCTCTTCCAGGGAGATGATATCGGATTTTGCAGTTTTCAATTCTTCATAGATGGTATTTTGGGTATCCAGATTCTGGTGCTGCGCCAGGTATCCAAGGGTCTTGCCCTTTGTCAGAATGACATCCCCGCCATCAAGAGGGAGTTCTCCCACGATCATTTTAAAAATGGTAGATTTTCCGGCGCCATTGACACCGACAAGGGCAGCTTTCTCACGGTCTTCCACATGAAAAGAGCCATCCCGGACAATGAGATGGTCACCGAATGATTTATTCAAATTATGACATGCAAGTATCATAACATTCCTCCTGTATCTTCACAATCACTGATTTTTTCAATTAGTTCTATTTCATTATAGCGAAAACCCAGCAAAATACAAGGGTTTCCGGTTACAAGGTGAAAAATCAGAGGATGGACTGTATTGTAGGAGCAGACAAACAATGTTATAATGGGAAAAACAGGCGGGGAAGAAGTCTGTTTGTTAAAATACGAAATTCAATGTGCCAAATATATTATAGAAAAAGATATTATAGAGGAAAAATGGAATGAAATACATATTTTTGCATGGATTGGGGCAAGTTCCTTCGGACTGGGAGGCTACAATTAAGAGACTGGATTTGGAGGTGGATGTGGACTGCCCGGATTTATCTGACTGGCTTTCGGGAAAAGAAGCCAGTTATTTTGATTTATATCATGAACTGGAGAACTATTGTGAACAGCAAGAAGTTCTGCATTTGTGCGGTCTTTTATTGGGGGAAATCCTCGCTTTGCATTATGCAGTGGAACATGCAGAGAAAGTAGCCTCTCTGGTATTAATTGGTACGCAATATATCATGCCGAAGAGGTTATTGCAATTTCAGAATCTGATATTTCATCTTATGCCAAACAGGAGTTTCCGCAAAATAGGGTTTGAAAAAAAGGATTTTATTAATTTGTCCCAATCCATGATGGATTTAGATTTTCGAAAGGATTTAGCAAAATTAAGTTGCCGGGTACTTGTGTTATGTGGTGAAAAGGATAAGATAAATATGTCTGCATCTATAGAATTAAAACAGCAGATTAATTCTGCAGAATTAGAGATTATTTCCCGTGCCGGACATGAAATAAATAAAGATCATCCGATTGAATTGGGAAAGGTGCTCAGCAATTTTTATAGATGTGTATGCTGTCAGATTGACGTTGCATCTTGCACATGTGGAGGCCAATCCGTTTGATCTGGTTTCAAACAGCAGTTTTACAAGGAAAACAGAGAAAGATAAATCAAAATAAATTTATAGATTCCCAACTAAAAGTTTGACTTCTCTTTCACAATTCTATATAATAAGAAAAGATTAAATTTGGAGGATACGATAAGTGGAAGAGAGAAAAATATCCCGTGCGGTCATAGGCAGACTTCCCAGATATTACAGATACCTTGGAGATTTGATGGAAGCTCAGGTAGAGCGGATTTCATCCAGTGATCTGAGTAAGAAGATGCACGTAACAGCCTCCCAGATTCGTCAGGATCTGAATAATTTCGGCGGATTCGGACAGCAGGGATACGGTTATAATGTCAAATATTTGTATACAGAGATTGGTAAGATTCTGGGATTGGACAGAAATCACAATTTTATTATTATAGGTGCAGGTAATTTAGGACAGGCTCTGGCCAATTATGCTTCTTTTGAGAAGGGTGGATTTCTTTTAAAAGGGATTTTTGATGTGAATCCACGTTTGGAAGGAGTTGCGATCCGGGGGATTCCAGTTCGTATGATGGATGAACTGCAGGAGTTTCTTCAGGAGAATGAGATTGAGATTGCTGCATTGACGATTCCGAAGTCAAAAGCAAAAGAAGTTGCAGAACTTCTGGTAGACAATGGTATTCAGGCAATCTGGAATTTTGCACATACGGATCTGAATTTACCGAAAGATGTGATCGTAGAAAGTGTGCATCTGTCGGACAGTCTGATGAAGCTGTCATATAATGTCAGCCGTCATCAGGAAGGAAAGAATAAGTGAGAATAACCCAGCCAATGTGCAAAGACGTGTGATCGGATTCTTCTGATCGCACGTCCTTTCTTTTGAATCATAAGAAAGGATGAAAAATCATGAGATATTTACCAAATGGAACATGGATGCAAAAGGCAGATGAAGATACGATACAAAGAATTGGAATCCCATCGCTGGTACTGATGGAACGTGCTGCTCTAAAGACAGTGGAAGTGATGAAGGAGAGACAGATCGCTCTGGAACAATGTCTGGTAGTATGCGGCAGCGGGAATAATGGAGGAGACGGATTTGCAGTTGCAAGACTTTTGCATATGGAAGGGAAAAGAGTATGTGCAGTATTTGTGGGCAGTGAGGCATCCATGAGTGAAGAGTGCAGGATGCAAAGGGAGATTGCCGGGAATCTGGGCGTGCAGATTGTCACAGATATTCCACGGGAAGAATATACTGTTGTGATAGATGCGGTGTTTGGTGTGGGTCTGAGCCGTCCGGTTACAGGGCGATATGCTGAAGTGATCAAAGCCATGAATCAAAAGAAAGGGCAGAAAGTAGCGGTTGATGTTCCTTCGGGGATCAGCTCTTTTGACGGGAGTGTTCTGGGAGTGGCATTTCGGGCGGATCTGACTGTGTCGTTTGCATGCGAAAAGCTGGGGAGTGTTTTGTTCCCGGGATATGAATACAGCGGGGAAGTAGTTCCTGCAGAGATTGGGATCGCGACCGATATTTTTCGGAAACAGACGGATATCTGTTATACACTGGACAGGGAAGATCTTTTTGAAATGCTTCCAAAACGGAAGAAGAATTCCCACAAAGGAAGTTATGGGAAAATTTTGATGATCACAGGAAGCAAAGGAATGTCCGGCGCTGCGTATCTGAGCGCAAAATCTGCATATATCAGCGGCTGCGGTCTGGTGCAGATTTATACAGAGGAGACGAACCGGGTGATTCTGCAGCAGCTTTTGCCGGAAGCGATTGTGTCCACGTATACCGTATATGAGGAAGAGGCGCTTGCTGCATTGCTGAAATGGGCAGATGTTGTCTGTATTGGGTGCGGACTTGGAAAAAGTAAGGTTTCTGAGCAGATCTTAGAATATGTTTTGAGACATCTGGAAATTCCATGCGTCATAGATGCAGATGGATTGAATCTTCTGGCACGGAAAAAAGAACTGTTGCTGCAGGAAGCAAAAGAGATCATTCTGACGCCACATATGAAAGAAATGGCGGGAATGATCGGATGTACGGTTTCCGAGCTTGCGGAGAGACGTTTTGAAAAACTGCAGAAATTTGTTGGAGATTACGGCGTTGTGTGTGCCTTGAAAGATGCCAGGACTCTGGTGGCAGCGCAGGGCAGGCAGATGTTTTTGAATACCGCAGGAAACAGTGCGATGGCAAAAGCGGGATCCGGAGATGTGCTTGCCGGTGTGATCGCCGGACTTTTAGCACAGCATATGTCAGCATATGATGCGGCGGTTCTGGGTGTATACCTGCATGCATGCGGAGGGGATGAAGCCAGAAAACGCTGTGGAGCCTACAGTGTCTTGGCACAGGATCTGACAGAAGGAATCAAAATATGTATCAAAGAGACAAAAAGGGGAGAGAATTGATGGAAAAACACAGCAGAGTGTATGCAGAGATCGATCTGGATGCAATCCGTTATAATATGGAACAAATGAAACAGCGAGTCGGTGCAGATGCACAGTTTATTGCAGTGGTAAAGACGGATGGATATGGTCATGGAGCCATTCCCATTGCCCAAATGTTGGAAAAAGATCCTTCCGTGTGGGGATATGCGACTGCCACACTGGAAGAAGCGGTGGATCTGCATCATGCAGGGATACAAAAACCAACCATTGTTCTGGGATGTGTGTTTCCGGATCAGTATGAGACAATGATACGGGAAGAAGTGCGTGCGACGGTATACACCATGGAAATGGCGAAAGAGATGTCAGAAATGGCAGAAAGACTTGGCAAAGATGCCTATTTCCATATAAAGATCGATACAGGGATGGAGAGACTTGGATTTTCGGTGACCGAAGAGAGCGCGGACATCATTGCAGAGATTGAAAAGCTTCCGCATGTAAAATTAGAAGGAATGTTTACGCATTTTGCAAAAGCCGACGAGAAAGATAAAACATTCTCAGAAAAACAGTATGAGAAGTTTCTGTGGATGAAAGAGGCAGTGGAGCAAAGAGGTGTTCAGATTTCCAGATTTCATTGTGACAATAGTGCGGGGATTATTGATTTTCCCCAGTGGAGACAAGATCTGGTCCGTGCAGGGATTTCTCTTTATGGGATGTATCCTTCTGATGAGGTGGAAAAGGATGCAGTGCAGTTGAAGCCGGCGCTTCGCCTGGTCAGTCATGTCAGTTTTGTAAAAGAGGTGGCGAAGGGCGTTTCCATCAGTTACGGGGGAACTTTTACTGCGGAGAAGAATCTGAAAGTGGCTACGATCCCTGTCGGATATGGGGACGGATATGCCAGAGGACTTTCCAATCAGGCAGATGTGCTCATTCATGGAAAACGGGCGCGGATCCTGGGAAGGGTCTGCATGGATCAGTTTATGGCAGATGTGACCGATATTCCAGATGTGAAATTTATGGATGAGGTGGTTTTGATCGGAAAAAGTGGAGAAGAGGAGATCACAGTAGAAGAATTAAGTGAATTGAGCGGACGGTTCAATTATGAATTTGTATGCTGCCTTGGCAAGCGGATTCCAAGAGTTTATAAAGGCGGCAATCTGTAAAGAAAATATCAACAGATGCATACATCCGATAAAAGCGGGAATACTCAAGTATACTTCCAAAAGGGAAGAAATTGAAGTATAAGAATCGGAGTGTGAAAAACGTGACAGTCAGACGAGGGGATATTTATTATGCGGATTTAAGTCCGGTGATCGGTTCAGAACAGGGCGGTGTGCGGCCGGTGCTGGTTATCCAGAATGATGTGGGAAATAAGCACAGTCCTACAGTGATCTGTGCAGCGATCACATCCAGAATGAACAAAGCAAAGCTGCCTACACACATTGAAATCAGTGCAAAAAAATACCGGCTTGTGAAAAATTCAGTGGTACTTCTGGAGCAGATCAGAACATTGGACAAAAAGCGGCTGAAGGAGTATATCTGCCATGTGGACGGAACATTTATGGAAGAAGTCAATGAAGCGATCCGCATCAGCCTGGAACTTCCTACATAACGGAAATGGGCGGGAAATGTCAGCGTTACAACTTTACAGAACGAAAAAAGAGTGATAAAATGGAACAACGAGTTTATGAGATAAAAGGAGAATTGAGCAATGTCAGGACATTCAAAATTTGCAAATATTAAGCACAAAAAAGAGAAAAATGATGCAGCAAAGGGAAAGATTTTTACGAAGCTTGGTAGAGAGCTTGCGGTTGCAGTAAAAGAAGGCGGCGGTCCGGATCCGGCAAACAACAGCCGTCTGCGTGATGTGATCGCAAAGGCGAAAGCAAACAACATGCCGAATGATACGATCGACAGAAACATCAAGAAAGCGGCAGGAGAAGGTTCTGGAGATAACTACGAACACATCACATACGAGGGATACGGGCCAAACGGAACAGCGATCATTGTAAAGACACTGACAGACAACAAGAACCGTACTGCATCCAACGTAAGAAATGCATTCACAAAAGGAAGCGGAAATGTAGGAACACCGGGATGCGTCTCTTTTATGTTTGATGAAAAGGGACAGATCATCGTTGCAAAAGAAGACTGCGATATGGATGCAGATGAACTGATGATGATGGCTCTGGACTTTGGGGCGGAAGATTTTTCAGAAGAAGAGGAGAGTTTTGAGATTCTGACTGCTCCGGAAGATTTTAGTGAAGTGCGCCTGAAATTAGAGGAAGCAGGAATCGTCATGGCAGATGCGGAAGTGACAATGATCCCGCAGACTTATGTTGAGCTGACAAGTGAAGAGGATATCAAAAATATCCAGAAAACACTGGATCTTCTCGATGAGGATGATGATGTTCAGGATGTGTACCACAACTGGGATGAGTAAGCACACCTTACATAGATTTTAAATAGTGATAATGAAACCATAATAAACATACATTAGAATAAAATCAGAAGTTGTTTATCAATGGTTTGGAGGGATCACTATGGTAAAAGAAAGAAGAAGTGCAAAACGGATTAAATATGATATGGTTCGTGTTTACTCCAAAATGGAGACTCATGTAGACGGAAAAGCAAAAAGTATTTTCAAAAGAAAGCCTTATGCTCTCGCAAAATAAGGATAAAGAACAGGTCTGTCGGTATCTGGAAATCCAACAGACCTGTTTCTTTATGCAAAAAAATTGAAATGCAGTATCAGATATGCTATACTGAACAATGGTATAAAAGGAAATACAACAAAAAGAGGAATGCCAATGAGTCAGAATAGCTTACAGAATGATTTGATTGTTTTGTATGAAAAAACCAGAGAAAAAGTACGGGGATTTCAGAAGAAAACATATCAGTCAGATATGGGAATTTTAAAAGAAGAAAATCAGACACTGCTGGAATGCGTGAAAGAAACGATTGAAAAATCTGAAAAATGTATGCAGGAAGTTGCGGGGTATGTTCCGGAATATGCATCGGATATGCTCTCTCAGATTGATTCCAAGCGAAAAAGAGAAGCGGCAGTTATTGATCACAACATGGCCATGGTAGCTTTTTTTGTTCCGCTGATGGGGGAAATTCAGAGTACGCAGACGAAGATATTTACGGAGACAATCGTGGAGATATGGAATCAGAAGGTGCCTGGCAGCAAAATCGGACACTCGGATGCTGCAAGTATTGAGAATGGGTTTAAAAAAGGAGTTTTCTGTTATATTACAACTGCTGTCTGTAAGAGTCTGAACAAGCCGGATGACTGCTATGAACTGAATCTTTTGAGAGAATACAGAGATCAGTACCTGATGAGGACAAAGGATGGAGAGATTCTTGTAAAAGAGTATTATAATATTGCTCCGACAATCGTAAAGCGGATTGACCGCAGTCCGGACGCATCAGAAATTTATGCGGATATCTGGGAAAAGTATTTAAAGCCGTGTGTACGCCTGATTGAAGCGGGCGAACAAGAAGAATGCAGAGAATTGTACACAAAGATGGTTCGTTCTCTGGAGAAGAAATATTTGTATTCAGTAGGAGGAGAGAAAAATGAGTAATTACAAAACAGAGACAAAATGTATACAATCCGGATATGAACCGGGTAATGGAGAGGCGAGAGTTCTTCCTATTTATCAGAGTACAACATTTCGATATACAAGCAGTGAACAGATGGGGCGTCTGTTTGACTTAGAGGAGTCCGGTTATTTTTATACCAGACTTCAGAATCCGACCAATGATGCGGTTGCTGCAAAAATCTGTGATCTGGAAGGCGGAGTGGCAGCAATGCTGACATCATCCGGACAGGCAGCTAATTTCTATGCGATTATGAATATCGTGGAAGCGGGAGATCATATTGTCTGTGCATCTGCTCTTTACGGAGGTACCTACAATCTGTATGCCCATACGATCAAAAAAATGGGTGTAGAAGCTACGTTTGTAGATCCTGAGTGTACGCAGGAAGAGCTGGATGCAGCATTTCAGGAAAATACAAAAGCAGTATTTGGAGAGACGATCGCCAATCCGGCCCTCGTTGTTCTGGATCTGGAAAAATTCGCAAATGCCGCACATGCACATGGGGTGCCGTTTATTGTGGATAATACATTTGCAACACCGATCAATTGCCGTCCGTTTGAATGGGGCGCGGATATTGTGACACATTCTACTACAAAATATATGGACGGACATGCCGCTTGCGTGGGCGGTGCGATCGTGGACAGCGGAAATTTTGACTGGGAAGTACACAAAGAAAAATTCCCGGGACTGACAACTCCGGATGAGACGTATCATGGAATTGTATATACAGAAAAATTTGGCAAAGGTGCGTATATTACAAAAGCAACTGCACAGCTGATGAGAGATCTTGGCTCTATCCAGTCACCGCAGAATGCATTTCTGTTAAACATCGGACTGGAGACACTGCATTTAAGAGTGCCGCGCCATTGTGAAAATGCAGTTAAGGTGGCAGAGTATCTGAAAAATCATGAAAAGGTGGCGTGGGTGCGCTGTCCATCACTTCCTGGAGACAAATATTATGATCTTGCGCAGAAATATATGCCAAACGGAACCTGTGGTGTCATCACATTCGGTCTCAAAGGCGGCAGAGACGCTGCAGTTGAGATGATGGATCGATTAAAAATGGTAGCGATCGTGACACATGTAGCAGATGCCAGAAGCTGTGTTCTTCATCCTGCCAGCCATACGCATCGTCAGATGAATGACAAAGAGCTGGTAGAAGCAGGCGTTCAGCCGGATCTGATTCGTTTCAGTGTGGGAATTGAAAATATAGAAGATATTATTGCGGATGTCGAGCAGGCACTTCGTTAATTCAAGATGGTATGGATGTATACAAGAGGCATCCATACCATTTTTGCGTGAAAAAGCATCATTTTCCGTATAAACAAGGGCGGTTGATCGAATACTAAAGTATCCGGCTGTCTAAGTACAGACCTGAAAATAGAGAAAAGAAGGTAGAAGATCATGGAAAATGAGGAGAAGCAAAAACAACGTCTGGATAAAAACGAAGAGATTAAGGAGACCGGCACCTTAAATCTGAATGGAAACGGGCACAAAGCGAACATACAGCTTCTGACGATCATTGGAGAGATTGAAGGGCATGAGGCTGTTTCCGGAAACACAAAAGCCACCAAGTATGAGCATTTGATTCCAAGACTGGCAGAGGTGGAGGATGACGATGAAGTGGATGGAGTTTTGATTTTACTCAATACACTGGGCGGTGATGTGGAGGCAGGGCTGGCGATCGCGGAAATGATCGCATCCTTAAGCAAACCAACGGTCTCTCTGGTTCTGGGAGGAAGCCACTCCATCGGCGGACCGCTTGCAGTTTCCGCAGATTATTCTTTTATTGTGCCGAGTGGAACAATGATCGTGCATCCGGTGAGATCCTCCGGGATGTTTATTGGAGTGATTCAGAGTTATCGTAATATGGAAAAGACGCAGGATCGGATTACCCGGTTTATCGCAGCTCATTCGCAGATTACCAAAGAACGTCTGGAAGAATTGATGCTGGATTCCACACAGTTGGTAAAAGATGTCGGGACTATGTTAGAAGGGGAAGATGCAGTCAGAGAAGGCATGATTGATGAGGTTGGAGGAATCAGCATGGCATTGAAAAAGCTGCGGGAAATGATCCGGCAGAAAAAATGTTAATGACACACTTTTCAATTGATGTTATACTAGATGTAGTATGTGTAATTATCAAGGGGGAAGTATTATGGCTGCAAAGTCAACAAGGAAAAAGAAAACTACAAGAAAAAAGTCATCCAAAAATCAGGCAAGTACATCCCTGAACAGTGAAATTTTGATTCTGGTCATGTTTGCGGTCTGTGTGCTGATGCTTTTAAGCAATTTTGGAGTCATAGGGATTGCAGGCAGTGCGATCTCTTCTGTACTCTTTGGTTTTTTCGGAGTGATGGCATATATTCTGCCGTTTCTCTTATTTGGCGTGGTTGCTTTTGGAATTTCGAATAAAGGCAATACACACGCCTACATAAAAATTGCAGCATGTGTGGCCTTATTGTTTGCAATCTGTGCATTTTTCCAGCTGGTGATGCATCCTTTTGATGCCAAAGAAAGTCTGTGGAGCTATTATCAGTATGCCAGTGATTACAGAAAAGCGGGCGGTCTTACAGGGGGCTGTCTGGTGAAGATTCTGTGTCCGTTTATTGGTGTGGTAGGCGCTTATGTGGTACTCGTTGTACTTATGGTAATCTGTGTGATTCTGATCACAGAACGTTCTCTGCTTGCACCTCTTGGAAAAGGAAGCAAAAAGGCGTATGCAGATATGAAGCGCCGGCAGGGAGAAGCATCTGCCCGGCGTGCGAAGAACAGAGAAGAAAAACGAAGACAGGCAGAAGAAGCAAAGACAGAACCGAATGATTCTTCCAGAAGAAGTGATCATAAAGTATCGGGTGTTTCTTTTGCAACAACGCTGCAGGCCCAGGAAAGTGAAGTGCCAAAGGAGACAACAGCGAAAAAGCGTAAAAAGAATTCTTCAGGAAAAGATCCGGATATGCGGGAACTGACTGTTTCACAGGAATCGGATTTTTCAGAGCCACTGCCGTCTCCATTTGAAGATTTTGTGATCAATCGTCCGGAAAGCACGGTGCAGGATGCGAGCGCAGTGGATACTCCATTATGGGAGAATGAACCAGAACCGCCAGAAGAGCGTAACATGCCGCAGGAGGATATTTCGGAAGAGTCAGTCCGTACAAGGAAGAAGACAAAGGTAAGTGCGGCAGCTGTGGAAGCAGAGACTGTTCAGGTAGAACAGAGTATCAAAGAGCAGGAGCAGCAGCCGAAGAAAGTGTACAAGATTCCGCCAATGAATCTTCTGACAAGAGGGAAAAAGGGCGGTGGAGACTCGGATGCCCAGCTGCGCGCCACGGCTCAGAAACTGGAGCAGACCCTGCAGAATTTCGGGGTTCGCGTTCATGTAACAAATGCAAGCTGCGGACCGTCTGTGACGCGGTATGAGCTGCAGCCGGAACAAGGTGTGAAGGTAAGTAAGATTGTAGGTCTGGCAGATGACATCAAATTAAATCTGGCAGCGGCAGATATCCGGATCGAGGCGCCGATTCCGGGAAAAGCAGCCGTTGGGATTGAGGTCCCGAACCAGGAGAATACGGCAGTGATGCTTAGGGATCTGTTAGAATCCGGAGAATTTAAAAATTCTACAGCGAATATTCCATTTGCCGTGGGAAAAGATATTTCAGGAAAGACGGTGATCGCAGATATCGCAAAAATGCCGCATTTACTTGTGGCAGGAGCGACAGGATCTGGAAAGTCGGTATGTATCAATACGCTGATCATGAGTATTTTATACCATGCAGATCCGGAAGAAGTAAAACTGATCATGGTGGATCCCAAAGTAGTGGAACTAAGCGTCTACAATGGAATTCCGCATTTGCTGATCCCGGTCGTGACGGATCCGAAAAAAGCAGCAGGCGCTCTGAACTGGGCAGTCGCTGAGATGATGAAGCGGTATCAGCTGTTTGCCCAGCAGAATGTCCGGGATCTGAAAGGATACAATGAAAAGATCGCGCAGATGACAGAAGAAGGAGCTCCGAAAAAATTGCCGAAGATTGTGATCATTGTAGATGAGCTGGCGGATCTGATGATGGTGGCGCCCGGGGAAGTAGAAGGCGCGATCTGCCGTCTGGCGCAGCTTGCCAGAGCGGCGGGACTGCATCTGATCATTGCAACACAGCGGCCTTCGGTGAATGTCATCACAGGTCTGATCAAGGCCAATATGCCGTCCAGAATCGCATTTTCTGTCTCATCAGGAGTGGATTCCAGGACGATCATTGATATGAATGGAGCAGAGAAACTGCTTGGAAAGGGAGATATGCTGTTTTATCCGACAGGATATCCAAAACCGGTCCGTGTGCAGGGATCCTTTGTTTCAGATAAAGAAGTGCAGAAGGTTGTGGACTATCTCATCGAACACAACGGAAATGCCTCCTACAGTGAAGAAGTGGAGGAGCACGTAAATTCCGATCTGCCGTCACCGGTTCCGGGGATACAGGGAGCAGGGGTGCAGGATAATGCAAATGAGCAGGATGCATATTTTGCAGATGCAGGACGGCTGATCATAGAAAAAGAAAAAGCATCCATTGGAATGCTCCAGAGGATGTTTAAAATCGGCTTCAACCGGGCAGCCCGGATTATGGATCAGCTTGCCAGTGCAGGAGTGGTCGGAGAAGAAGTCGGAACAAAACCAAGAAAAGTACTGATGACAAAAGAAGAATTTGAACAGTACATTCAGGAAAATTTATAATGCAGTGGAGGAAGAAATGATGAAAACAGATATTCAGATCGCACAGGAAGCAGAATTAATGCACATCAAAGACGTGGCAGCGTCTATCGGAATTTCAGAAGAGGAACTGGAGTTTTATGGAAAGCACAAAGCGAAGCTCTCCGATGAACTCTGGGAGAAAGTAAAAGACCGCAAGGATGGAAAACTGGTTCTTGTGACAGCCATCAATCCGACCCCGGCAGGAGAAGGGAAGACCACGATTACAGTAGGTCTGGGTGAGGCATTTGCAAAAATAAATAAAAAGGCAATCATCGCACTGCGTGAACCATCTCTTGGACCGTGTTTTGGAATCAAAGGCGGAGCAGCAGGAGGCGGGTATGCACAGGTTCTCCCAATGGAAGATTTGAATCTGCATTTCACGGGAGATTTCCACGCGATCACTTCTGCGAATAATCTGCTGGCTGCTATGTTGGATAATCACATTCAGCAGGGAAATGCATTGGGAATTGACCCGAGAAATATTGTCTGGAAACGCTGCGTGGACATGAACGACAGAGTTCTTCGCAACATCGTAGTAGGACTTGGAAACAAGATGGATGGAATGGTGAGAGAAGACCATTTTGTGATCACAGTCGCATCTGAGATCATGGCAATCCTCTGTCTTGCAGACGATCTTGCAGATCTGAAACGCCGCCTGGGACGAATCATTGTGGCATATACATTTGAAGGCAATCCGGTAACAGCAGACGATCTTCAGGCAACAGGCGCCATGACTGCATTGTTAAAGGATGCGATCAAACCGAATATGATCCAGACACTGGAGCACACACCGGCACTGGTACACGGCGGACCTTTTGCTAATATCGCACACGGCTGCAACAGTGTCCGCGCGACAAAGCTGGCTTTAAAAATCAGCGATATTACAATTACAGAAGCCGGATTCGGAGCGGATCTTGGAGCTGAGAAATTTATGGATATTAAATGCCGTAAAGCGGGATTAAAACCGGACGCAGTGGTACTTGTAGCAACAGTGCGGGCACTGAAATACAATGGCGGAGTTGCAAAACAGGATCTGGGCGAAGAAAATCTGGAAGCACTGAAAAAAGGGATCGTGAATCTGGAAAAACACATTGAGAATATTCAGAAATACGGCGTTCCTGTTGTAGTAACACTGAATTCCTTTGTTACAGATACGGAAGCGGAAAATGAATTTATCCGCAGCTTTTGTGAAGAAAGAGACTGTGAATTCGCCCTTGCAAAGGTGTGGGAAAAAGGCGGAGAAGGCGGAATCGAACTGGCAGAAAAAGTGTTGGATACACTGGAGAACAAGGAAAGCAATTTCCATGTACTGTATGAGGATGAACTTTCTCTGACAGAAAAGATCGAGAAGATTTCAAAAGAGATTTACGGGGCAAACGGTGTTGTCTATGAGCCGGCTGCAAAGAAACAGCTTGCGAAGATCGAAGAGATGGGATTTGGGCATTTCCCGATCTGTATGGCAAAGAATCAGTATTCTCTGTCAGATGATGCGAAAAAACTGGGACGCCCGGAAAACTTTGACATCCATATCCGTGAAGTTTATGTCAGCGCAGGTGCCGGATTTGTCGTTGCTCTGACAGGTGCGGTGATGACAATGCCCGGACTTCCGAAAGTTCCTGCTGCAAATAACATCGATGTAACAGATGACGGAAAAATTACAGGACTGTTTTAAAGGAGTATTGAATGGCACAGATAATTGACGGAAAACGAATTGCAAAAGAAATCAAAGATAAATTGAAAGAAGAAGTATCCGTGCTGAAAGAAAGAGGCACCAAGATCTGTCTGGCAGTGATTCAGGTAGGGCAGGATGCGGCTTCTTCGGTATATGTAAACAACAAGAAAAAGGCGTGCGCTTATGTTGGAATTGAGTCGGTATCGTATGAATTGGATGAAGATACAACAGAAGAGGAGCTTGTCAAGCTGATCGAAACGTTAAATCAGACGGAAAAAGTACATGGAATCCTGGTGCAGTTACCGCTTCCAAAACAGATTGATGAAGACAGAATCATACGTACGATCTCACCGGATAAGGATGTGGATGGATTTCATCCGGTGAGCGTAGGACGACTCTGGTTGGGTGAAAAGGGATTTGTATCCTGTACACCGGCAGGAATTATACAGCTTTTGAAATATTCAGGAATCGAAATTGCAGGAAAAGAATGCGTTGTAGTTGGGCGAAGTAATATCGTGGGAAAACCGATGGCAGCATTGCTTTTGCGTGAAAATGGAACTGTGACGGTTGCCCATTCTAAAACGGAAAACCTCAAAGAAGTAACACGCAGGGCTGATATTTTGATTGCGGCGGTCGGGCGTCCAAAGATGATCACGGCAGAGTACATAAAAGAGGGTGCAGTCGTAATCGACGTGGGGATTCACAGGGATACCAACAACCATCTTTGTGGAGATGTAGATTTTGAGGATGTGTATTCCAAAGTATCTGCGATTACACCGGTACCTGGCGGCGTAGGTCCGATGACGATTGCTATGCTGATGGACAATTGTGTGCAGACGGCGCGTGACTAGGAGGAACAGATATGAGATGTGCGCATTGTAATGCGATTATTCCGGAAGGCTGGATGCGTTGTCCGAGATGTGGAAAAGAAGTTCAGATCGTCCCTGATTACAATCCTCTGGATGATGTTCTTACACAGGAAGTAAAAGGCTCGGTCGAAGATGTTACCAGGCAGCTTCATACAAAGGATGTTCGTGATTTTGGCAGAAGACAGGAAGTGTACCAGTCGAAAGCAACGCGTGTGCTCAGTCAGGAAGAGCTGGATGAAATACAGGCCAGACGAGAGCGTGCTGCGAGAAACAGATCCCGTGCAGAGGCGAAACGAAAACAGCAGGAACGAAAAAAGCAGCTGGTTCGCAGAAGACGGAAAGTGCTTTTGATCCTGTTTCTGGTCCTGTTGATTTTTGGAGCGGCGTTCGGCTATTTTCTGTATCAGAATTCTTATGTGGGAAAAGTGGCAAAAGGGTACGATGCACTGCAGATGAAAGAATATCAGACAGCAGAAAAATACTTCAAACATGCGATTGGAAAGAATGCCCAGAGGGCAGAGGCATATTCCGGTCTGGCAGAGACTTATATGGAACAGGATGAAGGGGATGAGGCAGAATCCGTATTTCTTTCTGCTATTGCTTCTTATCCATCCAACGAAGAACTGTATCGGGCAGCAATCAGCTTTTATGAGGAGACAAAGCAGCTTGATAAGATTTCCGAGATTCTCGAGGACTGTGATGACGAATCCGTGCTTTCCAGTCTGAAAGCATATGTTTCTACGGAGCCGGTCTTCAGTCTGGATGATGGAAAATATAGTGAAGTACAGGAAGTGACACTGTCCGCATCAGGGGAGACCATTTACTACACGACAGATGGAACGGATCCGACTTCGTCCAGTACAAAGTATACCGAGCCGATTCTTTTGAATGAGGAAGGAAAGACACAGATTAAGGCGATTGCCTATAACAAAAAGAAAATCCCAAGTCTGGTGGTCTCAAAAACTTATGAGATTGAATTTCCGGTAGCGGATGCACCGGTTGTAACGCCGTCCACGGGGCAGTACAGTACGGCGATGCAGATCAGTATTACCGTGCCGGAAGGATACACAGCTTATTACACGACAGATGGTTCCACGCCGACAACCGAATCTTCCTTGTATACCGGACCGATCGAGATGCCGGAAGGACAGACGCTGTTCAGTGCAGTTCTGGTGAGCAAGACCGGAAAAATGACACAGACAACAAAACGAAATTATATTTATCAGCCGCAGTAAAAGCGGCTGATTTTTTTAGATAAACACTTTGTAAAAATACAAGTGGCTTTTTTTACAAAAATGAGAGATGTTTTTTGTGCAATATTTAACGAAAAAAATCAACACATTTGTTGTGTGAAAAGTTTGACAGTGGTATAATAATTTCAGTTGAGAACAACAGACTTTAATCAAAGGAGATGCAGTACAATGAGCAGATTTTGTTTACCAAGAGACATTTACCACGGAAAAGGATGTCTGGAAGAATTAAAGAACCTGAAAGGAAAAAAAGCAATCCTTGTAGTAGGCGGCGGTTCCATGAAACGTCAGGGATTTCTTGACAGAGCAGTAGAGTACCTGAAAGAAGCCGGAATGGAAGTACAGCTGTTTGAAGGCGTTGAGCCGGATCCGTCAGTAGAGACTGTTATGAAAGGCGCAGAGGCAATGCGCGCGTTTGAGCCGGACTGGATCGTTGCAATGGGCGGAGGTTCCCCGATCGATGCTGCAAAAGCAATGTGGGCATTCTATGAGTACCCGGATGTGACATTTGAAGATCTTTGCATTCCGTTTAACTTCCCGGAACTGAGACAGAAAGCAAAATTCGCAGCGATTCCTTCTACATCAGGAACAGCTACAGAAGTAACAGCATTCTCTGTTATCACAAACTATCAGACAGGTGTAAAATATCCACTGGCTGACTTTAATATCACACCGGACGTTGCGATCGTGGATCCGGATCTTGTAGCAGGACTGCCTGTAAAACAGGTTGCATACACAGGTATGGATGCACTGACACATGCGATCGAAGCATATGTTTCTACACTCAACGGACCATTTACAGATCCACTTGCACTGCAGGCAATTGAGATGGTACTGGATAACCTTCCGGCATCTTACAACTGCGATATGGATGGAAGAGAGCAGATGCATTATGCACAGTGTCTGGCAGGTATGGCATTCTCCAATGCATTGCTTGGAATCGTACACTCTATGGCACATAAGACAGGTGCAGCATTCTCAACAGGACACATTCCTCACGGATGTGCGAATGCGATTTATCTTCCATATGTTATCAAATACAACGCAAAAGATCCGGTTGCAGCAAAACGTTATGCTGAGATCGCACGCAGAATGGGACTTCCGGGAGCATCTGAGAAAGCACTCATCAACAGCCTGGTTGAAAAGATCGATGACTTTAATGTAAAACTGAACATTCCAAAGACACTCAAAGACTTCGGAATCGAGGAAAATGAATTCAAAGAGAAAGTTGCCAAGATTGCAGAACTGGCAGTAGGTGATGCTTGTACAGGATCTAATCCTCGTGCAATCGATCCTGCAACAATGGAAAAATTATTCACATGTACATATTACGGAACAGAAGTTGATTTCTAATCAGACAGACTGTTTGTGAATGAGAAAAAGGGACAGGCACAAAATCAGAAGAAGTGTCTGTCCCCTTTTGGTATCGTGATAAAATCACGAACAACTATTGCCATTATGCCAATAATGGCGTATTATTAAGAAAGGTGATTTATTACAAGGAGGAAGAACATGTATAAGATTTTGAAAGCAGAAAAATTGTCTGAGAATATTTTTCTGATGGACGTGCATGCGCCAAGGGTTGCAAGTCATTGTGAACCGGGGCAGTTTGTGATTGTAAAGATGGACGAGAAAGGGGAACGCATCCCGCTTACGATCTGTGATTATGACAGAGAAGCCGGAACGATCACCATCGTGGTACAGGAAGTCGGAGCTTCCACTGTAAAAATGTCAGAACTCAAAGCAGGAGATTCCTTCCGTGACTTTGTAGGTCCTCTTGGATGTGCTTCTGAATTTGTGGAGGAAGATATTGAAGAACTGAAAAAACAGAAGATCTTATTTGTGGCAGGAGGACTTGGTACAGCCCCTGTATATCCACAGGTAAAATGGCTGCATGAACACGGCGTAGATGCAGACGTGATCATCGGAGCAAAGACAAAAGACCTCGTGATCATGGAAAAAGAGATGGAAGCAGTAGCGGGTAATCTCTATGTGACAACAGACGACGGTTCTTATGGACGTTCCGGTATGGTAACACAGGTGATCAAGGATCTGGTGGAAAAAGAAGGAAAACACTATGACAAATGTGTGGCCATCGGACCAATGATCATGATGAAATTTGTCTGTCTTCTGACAAAAGAACTGAACCTTCCGACGATCGTCAGCATGAACCCGGTTATGGTAGACGGTACCGGAATGTGCGGAGCATGTCGTCTTCAGGTTGGAGATGAGATCAAGTTTGCATGTGTAGACGGACCGGAATTTGACGGACATCTGGTAGACTTTGACCAGGCAATGAAGAGAAGTCAGATGTACAGAACAGCAGAAGGAAGAGCGATGCTGAAATTACAGGAAGGCGATACCCATCACGGCGGATGCGGACATTGTGGAGGTGACGACTAATGGCAAAGGGAATGGTGAGAGTACCTGTCAGAGAACAGGATCCGAAAGAACGTGCGACAAATTTTGAAGAAGTTTGTCTTGGATATAATCAGGAAGAGGCAATGGAAGAGGCAACCAGATGTCTCAACTGTAAAAATGCGAAATGTATCGAAGGATGCCCGGTATCCATCAATATTCCGGCATTCATTCAGGAAGTAAAAGAAGGCAATATCGAGGAAGCCTATAAGATCATCGGTCAGTCTTCCGCACTGCCTGCAATCTGCGGACGTGTCTGCCCGCAGGAGTCTCAGTGCGAAGGAAAGTGTATCCGCGGCATCAAAGGAGATCCGGTATCCATCGGAAAACTGGAGCGTTTTGTCGCAGACTATGCTCTGGAGCATGATATCAAACCGGAAGGAGCCAAAGAGCAGAACGGTCACAAAGTAGCAGTGATCGGTTCCGGTCCGTCCGGTCTGACCTGCGCGGGAGATCTTGCCAAGATGGGATATGATGTAACGGTATTTGAGGCTCTTCATGAACTGGGAGGAGTGCTTGTTTACGGTATTCCGGAATTCCGTCTTCCAAAACAGAAAGTTGTTGCAAAAGAGATTGAAAAGGTAAAAGAATTAGGAGTTAAATTCGAAACAAACGTGGTGATCGGAAAATCTACAACCATCGACCAGCTGATCGAAGAAGAAGGATTTGAAGCCGTATTTATCGGTTCCGGAGCAGGACTTCCGATGTTCATGGGAATCCCTGGAGAGAACGCAAATGAAGTATTCTCTGCAAATGAATATCTGACAAGAAGCAACTTGATGAAAGCCTTTGATTCTTCTTATGATACACCGATCGCAGCAGGTAAGAAAGTAGCAGTTGTCGGCGGTGGAAACGTTGCCATGGATGCGGCAAGAACAGCCCTCAGACTGGGAGCAGAAGTTCACGTCGTATACAGAAGAAGCGAAGCAGAGCTCCCTGCACGAGTAGAAGAAGTACATCATGCGAAAGAAGAAGGTGTGATCTTTGACCTTCTGACAAATCCAAAGCAGATCAATGTAGATGAGAATGGAAATGTCAAGAGCATGACAGTCATCAAAATGGAACTTGGAGAACCGGATGCATCCGGAAGAAGACGTCCGGTTGAGATTCCTGGATCTGAGTATGACATTGATGTAGATACTGTGATCATGTCCCTTGGAACTTCTCCGAACCCGCTGATCTCTTCCACAACAAAAGGGCTGGAGATCAACCGCAGAAAATGTATCGTTGCAGAGGAAGAAAATGGACAGACATCCAAAGACGGTGTTTATGCCGGCGGAGATGCCGTGACAGGAGCTGCAACAGTAATTCTTGCAATGGGTGCAGGAAAAGCCGGTGCAAAAGGAATTGACGAATATCTGAAAAACAAAGAAAAATAAAAAGAAACAGATCTATAGCAGGTGAGAGCCTGTAAGAAAGACTCCGCATGGATTCTTCTTCCGAACATTCGGGACCTGATGATATGCGGAGTGTTTTATGTATACAAGGAGAGATAAGGTTGAAAAAGAATAGTAGAGGATATCCATTCCATTAAGGACATCACAAAAAGACCATCAGATGGTGGTCATTTAAAATTGAATATGTAGCAAAGTTAAGGTCTATTCAGCAGCTGACTTGATTTTATAACCTTGGAACTGTGCCATTAAGATTGCCTGTTCAATTGTAATCTCACGATTGACAGGGAGAACATCACTTTTTCGGTAAAGTTCAGCATTATAGGGTTCCTTATTTTTCAGCATATTGTATAATGCTGTTAGAAGCATTCTTGCTATTGCAATGATTGCTTTCTTGTGACCGCGACGTTTTCTTAAACGAAGATAGCGGTTACGGATTTCAGGATGTTTTTCACTTTTAACCACTGAGTTGGCACATTGAACTAGTGTGCTGTATCGTTGATATTTAACATTTACTACTGCATCTTATTCAGATGCAGTAGTAAATGTCGGATACAAGGAATTCAA